>PJEL010002158.1_pt1 | contig 18525 bp, 10 predicted proteins | sample 1853271 | NCBI WGS metagenome assembly PJEL01 (sample SAMN08108733, study PRJNA415343) | Invertebrate metagenome, whole genome shotgun sequencing project. | host: Globobulimina | place: Sweden: Gullmar Fjord | collected 2015-08
TTGATCTCCTCCATGCATTCAAATCCCAATTGTAGCGCTCTCCAAGACTTTTATTGAAAGCAATCAGACCATTATCTGATCTCAGAGGTGCAAAGGCCATTTGCAACAATGTTATTCCAACACTATACATATAAAACTTATCTGGCCCATTCAACTGCCACAAAACTGGAGACAAAAACGCAGTTACTGGGGTAGGTGGAGCTCTAGGAGTTTGAGCACTCATAATGTATTGTTCTGGTGGAGCATACCGTGGATCTAATAAATATTGGTTTGATACTCGATCGAGTAAGAGCTCTCCTAGCAATCTGCCTATTTGCGAATACTCCTCACGATCGTGAGGAAATCTAACCTGCTAGGCTTCGATTCCTCATTTTCTACTGTTCCGTATACGCGTACGCGTGACGGCCGCTCATTGATTAAATCAAATCAAAGATTACATCTTTAGATGATCAACATTCGATACAAGCATTTATTTTAATAATACTGATTATACTACAGTATATATACAATATACATCGACGTGTGTATATCGCACACGGTTCAAGACTGCATATCTAACCCCTCCCCTGTCGGACGTTCAAAACTTTTTTTGCTCGTTACTCTGCTGAGGCTGACATGAGACTATCATATATATGCATTATTCCTTGCTTTTTTGTTTTCGCTTTTCTGTCGGGGACATGCTTGGGGCGGAGTCGCCTTGAAATTGCGAGGCAACACGACGTCAATAATGGACCCATCATCTCCCCTGTGCAAGATTCCCTGATAAAGGATGCGCGGATGTCCATCGACAATGAGTCCCAGAAAGACGATGGGCGTATCATCGAAGAAGACGAAGAGGAAAGCATTTCTGTGAAGAATGCCGTAGTTTCTGCGCTGGATATGCTGGGCAAGAAGAATGAAAACGCTGCCAGTGGTGTGGTGGGTCGCCAAGTTGATTCTGGAGAGTCATTGTTTCCAACTGTACTCATGGAAACAACCATAATGAGGTCAGATCCCCCAAATTTCTTTAAATTTCTGATGGAGGACTATCTTGAAGCGCTTGTCAATTACATGCTTCCCAGTACGTTGCATTTTTATGTCCCTTGTGCAAACATGCATTCTTATCCAAGCAACATATTTTGTAGCTCTTACTGAAGCAGCAGTGATCCATTTGCATGGAGAGGATGGTGGAACTGGAGTCATCACTCGTCTTACTTTCTTGAGTGGAGGTATGGCAGCCCTAGACGATTTCAGGAGGAATGTTTTGCCTGACTGGGACAAAATTCAGGAAATTTGGCCGGCAGAGAGATTTGGAAAAGGTTGTCATATGGAAGGTTACTCGTTCGCATGTATCACATCACAAACTGGAGAAGATCCAACAAAAAAAAGCATTGAGAAGTACAACCTAAAGCCAACGATTCAGATATGGGCTGCACTGGCTAGGAGGGCCCCAAATTGGGTGACTCCAGAACGAGAGGATACTTTCAACAAATATCTCAAAAAGGCAATGCTTCCTGCGAAATCATCCGTCAAGTCTGATTGGTTTATTGATGATAATGATTACTACGTTGAGCAAGGAGGTCGTATAAAGCCCGTGTTTAATGCTGAAGTGAAGTCAGAAGATATATCAGCACTGAATGCTTTGAGAGAGGACATCAATCTGATTATGAAGGGGAACAAAAGTTCCTATGACATTTGGCCACGAGATTCTGGACTTGGTCCAGTTCATATTGAGGGTGAAACGTCTTTACATCCTCATTTTTGTTATGTCGGCAAAATCCCAGACTCGTTGTCAAGAGTGCCTCCTCCACCTCCCCCATCTCCCCCATCTCCAAAGTCCCAGGCTCAACTTTGTGATCTGATATCTGCAGTTCCCGTAGATTCCACGGATGGTTTGATTACTTTTACTCCGGTGAAAGACTCAGAGTACTGTGATATCAAAATACAAGAGGCTGATGACAAAGATGCAGAGCCAGAACAGTGGAGAATACCTGGATCTTCTCTCAGCTATCCTGTGACAACATATGTGATTGCCGAGATGAAGGAGGGTACGCAGTATGATGTCGATGTGTCATGTATTGGTGCTCGTGGGGAAGAGGAAGATTGCTCTCCAATGAAAAAGCATCTTTGGACCCCGAAGGGTTCTGAATATCCAGGCATCTCTACCATCACACAATTGCCAACAAAAGAAGAAACGATTGTGACAGTCCTGCCTCCATCAGGTTCAACGTCTTGTGAGTCTTTCAGGTTAACAATCGAAGGGGATGATGGGGAAGTAATCGATACAATACAGACAAAGGATTACTCGACCACGCTGTCAAATCTGCTTCCAGGGAAGACGTATACAGTTGTTGTTGAATCAACCTGTGGTGAGACTGTCAGGGTATCAGCACCAGTTCAGTACACACCCCAAAAACTTAAGGAGATTCCAAGTCCTGCATTGTCTCCAAGCCCTGCATTGTCTCCAAGTCCTGCATTGTCTCCAAGTCCTGGATTTTCTCCAAGTCCTGCTTTGTCTCCAAGTCCTGGATTGTCTCCAAGCCCTGGATTGTCTCCAAGTCCTGCTTTGTCTCCAAGTCCTGCTTTGTCTCCAAGTCCTGGATTGTCTGCAAGTCCTGCTTTGTCTCCAAGTCCTGCTTTGTCTCCAAGTCCTGCTTTGTCTCCAAGTCCTGCTTTGTCTCCAAGTCCTGCATTGTCTCCTGCATTGAGTCCTTCTCCTTCTCTATCCACCCTGGTTCATGAGATAACATTGACAGGCACATCTGCTTGTACTCCCATATTGTCAGTGGAAACAGAAGGGAAAGTTCAGGGTTATGGATCAGCATCAATTTCTTGTCCATCAGAAAATATAGATTTCCAACTCGGGACTTTCATTATTTCTGATACGACATACCTTCCAATTCAGGGGTTACCAGCGAAAGCAATGGATTGCAACGCAAATGTGCTGTTGTATAATTCCCAAGGAGATCTGCTGGTATCAAACACATCATCGTTCTCTCTTTCTGATGCTTGCAAGGGTACGCCCATCATTATCAACATTCATCAAGATCCAAAGAAGCCAGACGTGTATGTCGATGTGAAACCACAGAGGCATACATGCGATGAGGATCATTATATGATTGAAGCCAAAGATACAGATGGACAGAATGTTGTTTCAAGGGTGAAGACACTTCCTGGGAAAATGAAGAATATATTGATTCCCAACTTGCAATCAGGAAAAAGCTATGCTTTGGAAGTTAAAGGATATTGCAAAGATAAAACAACTACACCAACTGGTACCACGTTGTTGACCACCACAGTCCGGGCTTCTTATCCACCTCCTCCACCCCCAAAGCTCAAGCCTTCTCCTTCTCCTCCTCCTCCACCACCACCACCACCAAAGCCATCACCATTCGTGTGCTCACTGGTATCAGCCTCATCGATTGATACCACTCATGGGGTGCTCACTTTCAATGCTCCAGATGGTGCAGCTACGTGCCAGATCGAAGTCAGGGAACAGGCCAGCAATACTGTTGCTCTCAGCTACAATCTCGGGGAGACGGACATCCACAGGCCCATGACAGTGCAACAGCTGTCCAGCTTGTCACCAAGTACAGCGTACGACATCGATCTTCGATGCTCAGACGCAGTGGACTCGTCAAGGGATTGCGGAGGATCGCTCACGATGACAACCCCCAGAGAGCCACTGCAGCCAGCACTGGTCAACCTGCATTACAAGAACAAGACAATTGAGGGGAGCGTCACTGGTGACTGCGATGGCGTTGTGTCGGTGACAGATGGCAAGGAATCTTATAGTGGCAAGGTGATTCAGAATACATTTTCCGTCTCCGTGAAAAATCCAGGGTCCTACACGCTCAAGGTGGAGGCTGACTGTGGTGGCAAGCAGGTCACTGGTCCTCCTGTGACCTTCAATGCTATCGAGAAGAAGCCACCCCCCCCTCCATCACCCTCTCCTCCACCACCGCCCTCTCCTCCCCCTCCATCTCCCCCTCCATCCCCGCCACCTCCTGGGAAGAACAAGGTTCCTTCTCCTCCTCCACCTGGAAGCAAGAAGAGCCCTCCACCACCTCCACCTCCTTCTCCACCTCCTCCTCCTCCTCCACCTTCCCCACCTCCGCCAAAGCCCACCATAAAACTGACGAGCCTCGTGATAGAGCATTCGAGATGTCAGCCCTGGCTCGATATCGATGTTGCAAACTCGGACAGTGCTCAGATACTTGTTCGTGAGACGTGTGGAGGTGTCCAGTTGGGTGCCCAAGTTGTCCCAGCCAGCATTCCGAGGACCGTCTTCCACCTTGTGCATCAGACTCCTGGGACATCGTGTGAAATCACTGTGATTGCTTTGAGCTCTTCGAACCCAATGGATGAGAACGATTTAAAGTCACTGCAGTACACATTGCCAGCAGACTGCCTTGATCACCCGTCGATTGTGTCATGGAGGCCAGTTCCCTCTGGCACATTTTTGCAGGTGACTGGGGATATTCAGCCCCCTACGACATGTGATCCAACCTCGTACAAGCTTACAGCGACGTTGCGAGATGGTCAGCAGGGGTCTGTACCTGCTGAGCTCACACTGAGTCCTAGTGAGATCCACAGCTTCACCTGGAGTCCATTTTCGTATAGTGCAGTGTATGATGTCAAGGTGACAGCGATCTGTCCGGATGGCACTCCGAGTCAGACGTATTTGAAGCCGATGCCTCGTGCTCCCAGCCCTCCACCATTACCACCTCCACCTCCATCACCTCCTCCTCCCCCACCACCTCCAGTTGTGCTCTACAGTACTTCTGGGGCTGGGCTATGTGATGCATTCAATTCAGTATCAGGAGGAATCGCTGGCTGTCGAAGAAATGGAGACTGTTGCAGATGTCCACAGAATTATTGCGGCATTGATTTGACCAATTGTGGAGCTGGCAAATCCAATACAAACCCAACTAAGAAGCAATTTGGGTCAATTTGGGTACTCAAAGGAGGTTATGTCTCAATGCAACGATGTGCATTCATTCAAAATGGTAGAAATTACAATCTGATATTCTCATGATTGTGGGAGGGTCTGCTTCCATATATATGGACTGGTTGCATCAGAAATCAAAGCATTGTCAAGTTGCATAAATATACATATGAATTTCTCACAGGTCCATATTTGCATTTGAAAATACAATGAAATTGTCTGTAAACAAGAGAAATGGCGTAGATACATCAACCAATAGGTATTGCCACCAAGTTATAGCGTAGTCATACTCTTGTAATGTAGAGGAACAGTAGTGTCATACTCGCCTTTCTCAAGTAGATACACACGATGGTGTAAAGGTATAGATGCATATATAGTAAATATCATTTGATGTCTAGAAATCATGGACGCGTGTGAACGTGGTGAAGCCAATGGTTTGGATGAATCACGGATGCACCTGTCCCCGGATGGCCTGGAAAAAGTACAGAGAACTACCAGTCGTAGTATGACCACGGGGCCTAGGATTGAACGGAGTCTGACAGAACCCATCAATCCCAATAGTTCAGGGAATCGTACAATGAGAGCACAACGTAGTCTCTTGTATGCTGGCAAGGGTGGCATTCCAAGAAGAAGTCACAAGACTGCCGATGTGTCAATGGAAGCGTTTCACAGGGGTTGCGAGACAACAGCGCAGCGATTGTTTGCGATTTATGATCTAGATCGGACTGGAGCTCTGTCTGATTCTGAGATGGCTCGTATGCTGAGTGATTTCCATGGATCATGTGGTATCAAGCTTCCTCCTAATGGTGAACTGGAAATAGTCTCTGGCATGAAAACCCTTCGTAAAGACATTGCAGAATGTTCCAGGTGTCGTGAGAAGAAAGGTATGTGTCGAGAATGTTTTTGTGCAATGTTGGAGATGGATTGGGGAACTGTGGGTGATGTGAATTTTCTAACAGAACGTCTCCCTGCCAAGGGAGCAGAATTTGAGCACCAATTGTTAGAAGGCTCGGTGGGATTACTGAAGCGTTGTATTGCAAGAGTCTTTCGACCAAATGTGCTTCAGTGGACTATTTTTACAATTATTTTCCTTGGATTATCTGCTGCCGTGGCGTGGATTGTTATTCAGCCGTATGCGAGGAATGAGGTGCTATTCTCTCAATATGGAGTTGGGATTTCGTTTTCCAGGTCTGCTGCAGCTCTTATTATCGTTAGTACCATGATTTTACTCTTGTGTGTGAACAAGGTGTTTTTGGAATTGCTGTTTCGCGGTATTTCTAGGATTGTGTACCTTCACATGCCCATGGTGGACGTTCACAAGGTGCTGGCATCTATAGTCTTGGGTGCTGCCATCACACATGCTGTAGCTTGGATGGTGACTTTTGCACGACTCGGCGATAATTCAGGTTGGGTCAACTATGAGCCAGAATACGATGATTTTCCTAGTTTTGGTGAGAGTTGTCGATCACGTGCCTGCCTCTTTAGTGGATATGTGGCCATTACTGGATACTGTATGCTGGGTATCTTGTTCCTGGGATACGCTATATCCACCCAAAAGGCAATCGTTTGGCTCACCCGTGCCTTTCCTAAAGCAAAGGCATACGTTCAGAACTTTTCATTCTTCTACTGGTGTCACATTGTGATGGCCGTTTCATTTGTTGGTATTTTGCTTATTGGCCATCCCTTGCCTGGCCTGCCTGGCCTGGGAATAGATCAGCATGGCTCTATTGTATGGATCTTCTTCGCCCTTCCCATCCTTCTATTTGCATATCAAATACTAATAACCACAGTTCGAGTCTTTTCAGGAAGGACACATGTGACGCACTGTGAAGCTCTCCCTGGTAATGTGGTCACACTGCAGTGTCCTGTTCCCAAGACAGCCTTGGGGAGCAAAGCAGGAGAGTATGCAAAGATTATGATTCCGGCAGTGCATGTTAGGGAGTGGCATCCCTTTACTCTTTCAGGAGATCCAGAATCTGGAACATTACAATTCCACATCAAATGTTTGGGTGATTGGACCGGAAGACTCTACCAACTTGCAAAGGCAGGAACATTGCTCTCTCGTCGTGTCATTGTCCAAGGGTCATTCACGACACGAGCTCGCGAATATAAAAATTTCAACGTAGTACTCTTCGTTGCAACGGGAATCGGTGCTACACCATTCACATCCATCATTCACAAGGCTCTGCAGCAAGGTAATCCAGCTGGCAGGACGTACTATTTCCACTGGATTGTAAGGGAGCAGGTTGCAGTTCAGACATGGTTTCGTGATCTGCTCCAGGACGTTGAGAATGCGACCAAAGATTTGAAGATTGTAATTACAGTATGGTTTACTGGGGCCAAGTTCCTGAAAGGCAAGGGAGTTGTACAGACAAAGTTGTTTGACCTCACCACCTATGCATATCTTGAAAGCGTGGGCCGTGATCTCATCACTGGAATCACTAGGAAGAATTACAATGTGAAGATTGGTATCGGTCGTCCAGCATGGAGGAATGTATTCACACAGATTAGTCATGATCATAGAGAAGAGGATGATATCGGAGTATTCTTTTGTGGTGCTCCACGTCTGAGAAATGAGCTTTACAAGCTGTGCTCTGAGGATTCTGAGAATGAGGAAACGTCATTTAAGTTTCACTCGGAAGAGTTTCAATCATGGTAATTAATAGTAGTATTACTATATAATAACATGTTTTTACTATATATATTACGTCATGTAATGTAAATGGAGTCGATACATGATGATGAGAAAGACCTGCAGGGTGAATGGGCAACCACTGAAACAACAACCAAAACGAATGATCTTCTCTCCTCACCCACTCTAAGATAATCTACAAGATTTGCTTTGAAAGATTTCATTAGTCTCTCCAGCGCTAGTGTAGATAATAGGATTGTTGTGTTGAAACACGGTGACCACTATGCCTCAAGCACGCTTCCTTGGTCGCCGATGGAGGATTGCCACAGACTCTCTGCCTCTCTTATTCTATCCTGTACTCTCTGCATTGTCCATAGTGATGTTCATTCTGCTACTCACCCTCGTAGCTTTCACTCTGGGTGGAAAGTATGAATGCTCAGAGTTTACTAAAGTTGGAATAGCCATGTATGGGATGACTATTACTTACTTTTTGGAGATTGTGCTGTTCAACCTTGTGATTCGTCTTGGTTGGAGAGGAGGGCCTCTAAATGAAAGTAAACGAATGCCTCAGATGTCGATTTTGATCCACCTGTGGATTGTTGCAGTGCTGATCAAGCTCGGACTGACTACATTTGGTCTTTTTGTTGTCTATAGTCCCACAGTGTCCAAGTCATGCTGGTCAAGCAATCCATGTGACAGTTTTGAAAAGTCTTTACCCAAAGCATGTATCCCTGGTGCTACTGGAAATGTCGATCTCACACCTGAATGTCGTGTGGTGTTTAGGAACATTGACAAGTATGATGCCTGTTTTGAGACATGGGACAGGTATGGGGCAGGATGGATGGTTGATAACTTTATCGGGAAGGATCAAACGGATGGATTAGCTCTATTTAATTACCCTGGAGTGACTACTTGTCGAACAGACGTCGATCCAAATAAGGACAAGAGACTTGACGTGTATATTCCAGAGTCTATAGGCAAGGCAAACATTTTTGACGTGCTCCTTGAGGTTGGTTCCATGCAGTCCTTAAATGATGGGACATTTGATAGATTTCCTAGAGAATACGTTGCTGCTGTATACAGTTTCATCAGCAATACAACCTACTCAGGAAGTAAGAACCATTCAGTGCTGATGGACGACATACCCTGGACACAATGCATGGGCCAATCATGTCTGTCCCTCTTGGAAAACACATGTGAGCAGTGGCAGGTGTTTATTACCTTGCCGGATACCTACAAAATGAGTGGACTATTTTCCGCCATCATGTATGTGTCACTGGCTCTTATTCTTTTGACGGGTTTGATCCTTTTCATCTCATTCAATGCATTCCCCGATTATGAATCGAAAGAGTCATGGCAGGGTTTGCTCAGTGGTCTTGCCAAGAAACTCGGATACATGGAAGATCTAAGTACAACTGCTACAGATGACGGTGTTGATGCTCTTGTTGGTATTGGAGGATTATTGCATAGTTTGTTTGGGGGAGCTGATTTGGATGTGACGGATTTATTGTTGGGTCTGTATCTTGTTCATCTGAGGCAAAAATGGAAGAGAAAACAACACGCGCTGTTTCATCTAGAAAAACATGGGTACAAAGGAAAAGAAAAAGAAATCACAACATGGGTATCACTATGTCTGGGTTTTGTATTGTTTCCCTTGTTCAGAGATGGATACCATTCAAAACAAAAATCTGACAATGAACAAGAGATGAAGGAAGAAACAGGAGATGGACACGACAGCGACGTGCCCTCCAGTGGGGCCCTTATCGCGCAGATGTCTTCTGAAATTGAATCGATACATTTTGAGGATCATCCTCACGAGAATGGTACCTTGACCCTGCAGCATAGTTTTGTTAGAATGCATTCTCTAGACCATGGCGATTCTCATGGAGAACTGCTTGTCCGTGTCTCTGAGACATCCGGCATGAAATTAGTACAGCAGAAACGGAGATTGATAACACCTCTGAACCTGGGCCGGGTCACGTTTGATGTCGATACGACTATTTCTCATGCTGACGTTGTCAGCATGTACATGGGGAATGCATATACACTTGTAGGAAAGCAGGATCTAGAAGAGGTATTGCATTTTCTTCCCATTGCTCGTGCAAGTTATGGATTGATGAAGAAGAAATGGAGGGGATGCAAAAATTACAAATGGTATCATCGGTATCAAAATATGTTTTTAAACTATTGTGGAATCTGCATGCCAACATCAGTCACAGAGTCCTATCATGAAAAGAGAAATCTCAAGGCACTCGTGCGAATGACTGGTATACCATATGAAGATGTACTGTATGTATCGTACACGTCAAGTCCATTGGGAGTCATTCCGTATCTTATATTGGTAGACTCATCCACCAAAACGTTGTGCATCAGCATGAGAGGAACTGTAGGAGCAGCAGATTTGATCACAGATCTTTTGAGCAGTCCACGGGATATTTCTCATGATGATGGACAACAATGGTTGGGTGGTAAGGAAGCATATGCTCACGCTGGAATAGTGTCTTCTGCAAATGCAGTCATATCAGAACTCAAAGAGCTTGGTATATGGAGTGCCATTGAAGGATTGCATCCTCCTCCATCCCCTCCTCGTCCTGAGAATCAGGATAATCATCATGCTGCTGCTGCAAAGTTTTCATTACCAAGAGCACTCGAGCGTATTCGACATGTAGTACATGTACAAGGCTATGGAGTCGTTGTCACCGGTCATTCCCTGGGAGCAGCAGTTGCCTGCATTGTATCATCCTCCATGATTACAATACAACCCAACAACATACGGTGCTTTGCATTCAACCCACCAGGTGGTTTGTTTGATGACACACTCCGACAAAAGTCAGAGGCATATTGTACAACAGTAGTCTGTGGCCAGGATGCTATATCGAGAATGTCTATAGGAACCATGAAGCGCATGATTGATGACATGATGTTTGCCTTGGCGTCATGCATCCGTCCAAAACTTTCCATCCTTTTGGATTCCTTCATCGGAAGATACGTCAATGCATCTGCAGCAACACATGTATTTGGACGTTTTGAGAATCTAGAACCAGATGCCAAGGATGTCCTTCTCAGGTACCTAGAAAAGTCTCGATTCCATCAGCAGAATGTTGATGACCGTCCAATGTATCCCCCAGGCCGCATCATCTTCCTACGACCATACGGAGATTTGACATCATCAACAGATGTCACCTGGGATGCTGTATGGATACAAGCACAGGATCTCATGGATGAAGGATTGCTTCTCTCTACTGCCATGTTCCACCACCATGTACTCCAAGAGACCAAGAATGCCATTCGAAAGGCCTTGGAGAATGTTACCAATGTTCAACAACGAGATAGTGATGATGATGATGATGATGATGATACTAGTATTGTATAAATACTAGTAATTTTATATGGATGATCACATCAGCAGCAGGAATGACGAGGGGACTCTCGAGTCCTCACCTGCAGAATCACGTCTCGTAGAGGAAGCAGAAAAGTCCCTCGTTCTGGGACATTATGAGACATCAGAATCCATCTCATATAACATACTTAAAAACCAAGATGTAACAGACGAATCCCTCAAGGAACGAGCAGCAATCGTCTTTGTTCAATCGGTCTTTGAAACTTTGCAATTTTCAAAAGCTCGCGGGGTTTTGTGCTCAGCGTTTTCATCCTTGGAAAAGGTTCCAGCAAATGTCATACTATTATGGATATCTCTTGCACTTGAGACAGAAGATCGACGACAGGCAGATTCGTTGATATTAGGCTTGTTAAAGTCCAAGGGGCCTAGGCAGAGTGGATGGACACGAGAGCAATACCTCACCTTGGTTCACATATATGCCACTGATATTCTTCTTCCAACATTAAAAGATCCATCAGAGGTGCATTTGTGGTTTCGTCGTCAGACGTTCATACCACTTGATCCAAGAGAATTACAATTCTTAGAAAATCAAGTGTCTGGAAAAGCCATCAAGACTGCCATGCCAGTCATCACCCCCATGGGCAGCATGACAAGTGGTAGTCCAAACGACAAACAGTCATTTTTTTTCAGTCCAAGGACATCCCGTAGCTTTGATAGAGATAGACCATATGATTTAGGTATTGACCTGACACCAGTTCAGTTGTTGGATGAATTCACAGACCATCATCACGAAGATACAAAATGCCACGCCATGTTGCAAGATGATGACAAAGATGATAGTCTTCTTCCAGAGATGGATGTACTGGGTCAAGTACAGAAATTACTCTTTCATGCCATTGGCATGAAAATACAAGACACAACGACACAATCTAGTTCTCGTAACAGCAACAGCAGTACGAGTAGTCCATTGACGATTGGATTGGTGGCAGTCATGGTTCCAGTCCTTGCCACCTTATTTCACATGAGTACCTATGGCACATGAATGCTCTCACATTGTTGTAATTTCATATGTGATACTACTACTACCACTATATATACGCCTATTGGTGTTGTAGGAATGAATTCCTAAAGTTCATGTCACAGCAATGGGGTCTAGGGTCGTGGGTTCGAATTCGGCACTGGTGGTCTCACCAGGTAGTCGACGAATCAGTACGACACGAAGAAGATCTCTATCTGATATATCACTGATAGAACAGCATACTGGTATACAATATCAGAAGATACGAACACAAAAAAAGTCTCCATGGTTGGCTGTCTCCAATAATACGAGCACGGGTACCACGAGTATAGCACAGCCACACGAGTATGGAGAGATTGCAGATGTTCACTGCAGATCATTTTATCCCGGGAATGTGAGTGCGTTTTGGGAACTCTTGTTGCGATTGGATAGGGTCTTGGCCCTGGAACAGGGATATGCCATGTCAGAAAAAGGATTTCCCTTTCATTGTATTGTATGTCGGATATCTAGAAGAACAAATCACGAGTGTATCACACAAACATATGAAGAAAATCAGCCTACCACTCCTGTGGTGGTGTGGATTCTCCGTCGGATACTCGCAAAGGTCCTCGAGTCCAAGTCTGCTACTGCTCAAGATGAGGAGGATACTGCTATAGCGGGAGCTGTCTGTGTCGATACCAATATGACATATATACCAAGGCAGAGATTTACCTGGCCAGCATTTTTCAACGGATCCATCTTTTCTCTTGCACCAAGGAAACCAATGGCATATATAAGCAACCTTGCCGTCTGCCCATCCCAGAGACGAGCAGGTATAGGACGCAGCCTTGTCTTGGCTGCTGAATCCCTCGCCGTACAAGAATGGGGTGCAAGATGTTGTACCCTCCATGTTGACCCAACAAACACGGCAGCATATCAACTCTATACCAGACTTGGATACAGATATGTCTCCAGACAAGACGCATGGACAGCATTCCTGGAAGGCAGGAGACAAGACTCTCGCCTCGTCCTGTTGTACAAAAAGCTCTCGTAGGATTTCATTGCTTGGTAGTCTGTCTGTCTGTTTGTTTGTTTTTTGTTTGTTAGTTAGTAGTCGTATTTCATGTAGTTGTTTTGTTTGTTTTTTTGTTTTTTGCTTGTTTGTTCACCACCAGTACTAGTACGTTCACGACACGTCAAAGAAAGAAAGAAAGAAAGAAAGAAAGAATGATGCATCATCCTTTTCTTCGTCAGAAAGGAGGAGTTGAGCCTCTGCAACCCTACGTTGCCTACGGATATCTTGCAAAGTACCATGTTGAAGTCCGCACCCAGGACCGCCTGGGATCATTCTGACATCACAGATTCTACCATGAACCAAACACGACAACAACAACAACAACAACAACAACAACAAGAACAAGGGGTCAGATTGGGATTCACAAGGATGCTCTTCGTAACAAGGTAATTGGAGCGAACATCCCGATGCGTCTCATGATGATGATGCATCATCACCACCACCTACGCAATGGAAACAACCACTCATCAATCCCCGTAAGAACCTCCATTGAGAATACTGAAACGAATTCCAGTAGTCACAATAGAAGTGGAAGGATATTGTAAAAAGGCAAGAGAGAGCCGCCTCTGATTTTCTAGCAAGAGCTGCTCGTGCCATGCATGCATATATATATGGTTTCATCTAGATGTTACCCTAGACACCACCTATTGCTGCTGCTACATGTCCTTTCAAGTCAGTCAGTCCTTTCAACAACAACAACAACAACAACAACAAGAAGTCACCATGCCATCATCATGGGGGATGAATCTCAGGTTTGCATGCATATACTATGTACAAGAATGTCATGTATTTTCAAGTCTTACAGTACAGATGGATGGATTGGTTTCAATCTCTGTTGATTGTTTCTTCATCCCAATCCATGCGCTTTTGATTAGTGTCAGACATGAACAGAGAGAATCAAGCAAGTACTTGATTCGAATCACCCCACCCTTTTACCTACAGATAGGTGATCTATAGCTATAGAGTGAGTAGAATTCTACTCCATGGGAATCTCGGAATCTTTTTTTGTCTCTGTCTCTGCAGGGTATGATGTCTTTCAACAGACTGGCACGTCCATTGTACGAAAACATAGTATAAAAAAGTAAATTACATAGCATAATCAACAATAAGAGGAAGTGATCACGCACGCAGGCATATACATAGAAAGACATGTCTCTGTTGCCAGGATGTATGACATGTCTCCAGAACACGTCTCATTCTTCCTTCATCACTCCTAGCTATACTCAACAACGAAGAAAAATATCTAATCTTCTCCAATGTTGTTCTTCATCTGGGAATCATGATCGACGTGTTGTCGACCAAAGTCAACGTCGTCGTCAGTCGCTGGAGCAACAGCACTATGCTGCTGACGGAGGTAGTGTTTCAACCACCTCGAATGTGGTTGCTTCTTCTTCTTCTACTGCTGCTGCTGCTACAGAAGTGCATCATGTAGACCAGTCCTGGTCTGTTTGGAATGAGTATTTCATGGATATGGATGAAATTGTGCGGGAACTGCATGGTCTTGATGATGATATAGAAGATGCTGTGAAGAAGGAGGACTATGGTACGGCTGCAGCACTGAAACGGGAACAGGAGGCTTTAGAATCTCAGGATACTGTGCTTCAGATACAGAAAGATCTTGAAGCTGCGATACGGGAAGAGCGGTACTCGGATGCTGCCGTGTTGAGGGATTTGGGAGGGGTGAGGTTGCTTGGATGGTGGGTTGGGAGAGAAGGGAGTCATGACGCGCAAGGTCATGTTATTGCCATCACACGTGATTTTAGTCGATATGTTGCTCATGCGTTTACGGGATATACACTGGCGAGGGCTGTTGGTTGGATGGATGAATCTTCTCCAGAGATTTCTCTTGATGCGGTGATGATGACGTCGGTGGATGATGATGACGCAGAAGAAGAGGATGCTGGTACGCCGGTGTTTGAAGTATTTTATAGGCAAGGGGAGGATAAAGTGGGATGGAAACATCAGGCTGCGGTGTTTAATTCTCCTGTGGAGACGGTTGGGAATGTGGTGAGTATAGAGCATGGGATGGATGAGGATGGGACAGATTTTGTAAAGATTAATCTCGCAGGAGTAGTAGCAGAAGAAGATGATGAGCATATTCAGACTGTGGAAGACCTTGTGAATTCTCTAGAGGAATCTGATGAGATGGTGGAAGAGGACCATATTGCTGATGAAGAAGAAGAAGAAGAAGAAGAAGAAGAAGAAAAACTTGATGACACTATGACGACAGACGATTTGATTTCAGCACTGAGTGATATGAGCCATGCTCTTTCAAAGAGAGTTCCAGCTGATATAGAGTGGATTGATAGGGATACATTCTCACTTGTGGTGGATGAAATCAAGCAACAAGAGATACTACATAATCCTATTGGATTGACAGAGGAGGAGAATGATACGAATCGCAATCTTCTCACGGAAGAGGAACACTCTGCCACCACTAGTGCTCTACAGGATGATGATGACGACGACGACGACGGTGACGACGAAGAACCAGAGACCTTGAAGGAGATTGAAACCATGGTCAAGGCAGCTCTTTCATCTGCAGATCCTACTGTCAATATTATGGATGATGTACAAGAGAGATCACTGGAGCCTACATCGTCTATTGCTGGGTTAGAAGGCAAGGTGACATACACACGATTGGTAGCTCCCACTGTCACCACGGATGTGTTTCAGGGACTCTACCTGGGGTCCTTTGGACCCCATGGTCCCGAAATTCTTGAAATCAAACGCGTCAAGCTTGATGGGCAGGAGTGGGTTCACGGTGTTAAAATTACAGGGGACATTAATGTCCCAGCAGGTGAAATGTCGTTCAAAGCTCGAGTTGGCAGGGAACATAGACTTTCCCCTGATGGTGTGTATCCCATTGAGTATGGTGTTCAGGCACGGTATCCTGGACAGGGACGTGTTGCGAGGGAAGGGTATAGTTCTCCAAAATGGGTAGATGGAGAGTTGTTGACTCTAACAAAGAGCAATGCACTCACACGAGGAGCAGAAGTGGGTTTTGTGTTTCATGTAGATGCATCTAAAAAGTTCCTCTTGCTGTTTGAAAGAATCGATGATTCAATCTTTAAAGATTATTAAAGAAATTGATGATGCATGCAGCATGTTTTTTGTTTGTTTGTTTTTTTTGTAGTTCATGGTATCACACTCACACCAATTTTCTTTTATTTACAAATAAAAGAATACGTATTTTAAAAATAAAAAGAAAGCAACCATGGCGACAACAGATGGCAACAACAACAACAACGAGATTGTGTCTTCAGACTTGTCTGAAGAGGACATTTCAGATGTGAATGACGACGAGGACTGGGAGAACCAGAATGGGTACGTTTTATAAGAACGAAAACAATATAATGATAGAATGATGATGAATGTACACGACGGTGTGTGTTGTAGACAAGGTCAGATATTGTCGGATCAGGAGGATGAGGCAATTTCGGAGGATGACGAGGATGTGGCAATTTCGGAGGATGACGAGGAAAGGTTGGCTAAAATGACAGAATTGGAGCGCGAAATGGAGTTGGCTGAACGAGCTGAACGGCAGCAACAGAAACGTCAACGTGCAGAGCTTTTAAAGGCTGCAAAGAAACAAGGGCCTCGTCGGTCGGGAAGAGAAGTTCGGGAGGAACATAAGAAAAAGTCTGCGATTGAAGAGCTCAAGGCTGCGCGTGAGAGAAAAGCTCGTGGTGAAAGGTCGAGGATTCATGATTTTGATGATGATGATGAGCGAAGAAACAAGAGAGATACGCATGATGATGAGATGATGAGCGAAGAAGAAGAAGAAGAAGAAGAAGAAGATGGATATACTAGTGGTGATGGATATAATACTAATGATGATGATGACGAAGAGGCATCGTACCAGGAGGTGAAGAGTATCCAGGTGAGGAGATACAAGCTTGAAGAATGGTTTGACAAGCCCTTTTTTGAAAAGACATTGCCAGGGTGCATGGTTCGTCTGGCTGCAGGGAATAAAAAGTCCCCGACAGGGGAAACCATGTATGATGATAGATATAGACCTGTTGTACAATATATGGCAGCAAAAGTTGTGGGCCTTGTTGAGAAGGAACCAGGATATTACAAATATTTGAATCAGTCAGCAGCACCATGGAAGAGTCCATATCCCTTTGGTCCCAAGGGGGAGAAGACGTCATTATGGCTGCGTGTGATGCGGGGAAATTCTGAAAAAATATGGCCACTTGCTCAGGTATCAAATTCATCAATAACAGAACAAGAGTTTTTCAGATATCATCAACAATGTGAGCAGAATAAGACATCTCAAGTTACTAGGGGGCAGGTAGAAAGGGTGCGAACGAGGCTGGTTGCTGCAGAGAATTACGTGTATAGTGAGACAGATGTATCTAAACTATTGGAAAAGAAACGATCGAAACGAAATGTTGCCATGGAAAAGGCTACCCTTGAGAGGGAGCGGGATGCAGCAATGCAGAGAGGAGAGCAGGAACTTGTCGCCGACCTTGATGCCCAAATTAGAGAATTGCAATGGAATATGAATAAGAAGCGTAAAAAGAAGGATACATTGGCGGAACTGAATAAGAAGAATGCAAGCATCAATTTCAAGACAACCATGATGGCAGAGCAACAGGAGGATGCATCTGGAGCAGACACATTAGATCCCTTTCGAAGGCGAGCCACGAGGCCGATTGTATATTGGAATACATCAAATAAGAATGCCGAAGAAGGGGCACTAGAGGATGGTAACGTCATGATTGATAGCGTGGAAGAGCATGGCAATGGGAAGAAAGACTTGCTTCAAACCTGTGTTGCCCTCTTGGCCGACAGGCATTCCACTGGGCGTTCTTCCAATGTGCTTCTTCGTAGACTGTTCAATCCCAATTCAGATAGAAGACGAAAACTCGCATCTCGTAAGTTTTTGGGAGATGGACTGAGTTACTATAGTATCGATGAGTTTGAAAGACATGGCAGGCAGGCGTACAAATAATATAATGCGGTATAACAAGGTAACATCAATCATGATTCCGAGGGAATCGATCAAAGGAAAAGACTACACCAATTCATTCATGTCCACAAAATTACATATATAGTATATACATACCGCAAGAAATTGGCAAAAGGCATTGAATTCATCGGTATCCCGTGTGAAAGCGGGTCCGACGGCACGTTCAAGCGTCCGTCGGAAAGGTTCTCGTATCCATCAACAACAATGAGGCAGCCATGGTGAAGTGGTATCACGTCACGTTGTGGCCCGAACGGATAAAACCGTGTCGTCCCGAGTTCGATTCTCGGTGGCTGCAGTTAAAATTTTAAAAAAGTTATTTAATCTTTGAACTTTTTAAAAATTAATTTATGGCAGCACTTAACGGACCCAACCCGTAGTGCACACAGTCGCACCGAGGGAGTTGGCTAGCTGCTTCTTCGGTGTGAATTTGAAGGAAGCGTGTTTTAGTGGGTGAGGGTTTCCCAAGCCCCACATAACCTGGAATGGTATCTGGCCACCCATTATTATGAAAGTGGTGCATATAGGATTGAGGGTTTTGTGCTAGTTGACCCAGGTCGACTATGCCCCTATATATTT
>PJEL010002159.1_pt1 | contig 18524 bp, 10 predicted proteins | sample 1853271 | NCBI WGS metagenome assembly PJEL01 (sample SAMN08108733, study PRJNA415343) | Invertebrate metagenome, whole genome shotgun sequencing project. | host: Globobulimina | place: Sweden: Gullmar Fjord | collected 2015-08
CCAACAGTTACGTAGACCCGGAGAAACGAGGGCAGTGGCAGGCCCTGATGGAACGTGAGAGGGTTGTGCGTAATTTTGAAGTACAGCATCGCCGGCGTGATGGAGAGATCATTTGGGCACATAATAGCAGCCGGGTCATTCGGGATGACGAGGGTCGGACGCTGTATTACGAGGGCAGCCTGGAAGACATCACAGAGCGCAAACTGGCGGAAGACAAAATTGGCAAGCTGAACGAAGAGTTGAAGCAGCGGGTGGCCGACCGGACGCGAGAACTATCGGCCTTATATGACGTAACAGCAGTGGCCGGCGAGTCGCTGGACTTGAAGACAACCCTGGAGCGGGCGTTGGCGCGGGTGCTGGCGGCAATACAATGCAGTATGGGCGTTATCCATCTTCTGGAGGAGGCCGATGAGACACTAGGGAAAAAGAGATTGCACCTGGCCGTCCAGCAAGGACTGCCCCCCGACATTGTGGCTCAGACAGATTCCGTGCCGTTAGGTAAGGGACTGACAGAGTGGATAATTGAACATAACGAATTGTTGATTGTACCCGACCTACTCACCGCCCCACATGCGGGTCAGATGCCCGGCATAGAGCCTCAAACAGCTTACGTGGGGATTCCAATACGGGCCAGAGGGCAGGTGTTGGGAGCGCTTGGCGTTCTCATAGAGCTGGGAAATACACAACTCAGGCTGAATCACATGAGTTTGCTAACCTCCATTGCCGACCACGTGGGGGTAGTGGTAGAGAGCGCCCGTCTGCGTCAACAGGTCGAGCAGGCAGCGGTGTTGGAGGAACGGGGGCGGCTGGCGCGGGAACTGCATGATTCTGTCACCCAGTTACTCTATAGCATCAATCTCTTTGCTAAAGCAGGGCGGGATGCCTATAGTTTGGACAACCCTAAACAGGGCGACCAACACCTGGCCAGGCTGGAGGATACTGCCGGCCAGGCAGTCAAGGAAATGCGGCTCTTGCTTTATGAGTTACGACCCCCGGAACTGGAACAGGAAGGCTTGCTGGGAGCCATACAACTCCGTTTGGATGCCGTCGAGGGCCGAGCCAACATCCAGACACAGTTACTGGTGAATACCACCGCCGGCATACCAAAAGAGATAGAAGTAGAACTCTATCACATTATTCAAGAAGCCTTGAACAATGCCCTAAAACATGCAAAAGCCACCTCAATTACAATTGGAGTTGAGTCCGATCAGGAAAGAATCAAGGTGGAGATAATAGATAACGGGGCGGGATTTGACCCTGACGACATGTTGAATAAGGGCGGGATGGGGCTGATCAACATGCGCGAACGAACCGAGAAGTTGGGCGGGGAGCTAACCATCCTCTCAGAACCGGAGAAAGGGACTACAATTCAAGTTTACCTGAAAAATCTAGACACTTTTTAAGGAGTTGTCATTATGAGCGACAAAAAACCAATTCGCATCCTGATTGCAGATGATCACCCGGTAGTGCGAGAGGGATTAACGGCTATGTTTAGCAACATCCCCGACCTGGAAGTGGTAGGCGAAGCCAAAGATGGGGTAGAAGCGGTGGAAATGGCCCATGCTTTGAACCCGGATGTTATCTTGTTAGACCTGGTGATGCCTCGTAAGGATGGTCTGGCAGCCATCGTCGAAATCAAGCAAGATAACCCCGAGGCGCGCATCCTGGTTGTCACCAGCTTTACCGAAGACAATAAAGTCTTCCCGGCCATCAAGTCCGGCGCCCTGGGCTATCTGTTAAAAGACGCCCCTCCGGAAACCTTGCTTCAGGCCATTCGCGATGTTTACCGGGGTGAGTCATCGCTACACCCCACTATTGCCCGTAAATTGATTCAGGAAATCAACCAACCTCCCGGTTTGCCTCCCACCGAGGAGCCACTCACAGATCGAGAGGTGGCCGTCCTGCGGCTGATTGCCCGGGGTTTGACCAATTTAGACATTGCCGCCAGCCTGGATATCACTGAAAGAACAGTGCGTTTCCATGTAAGTAATATTTTGAGCAAGCTGCACCTGGCCAACCGTACCCAGGCAGCCTTGTATGCGTTTCAAGAGGGGTTGTCTAACCTGGAAGATTTAGAATAACAGCTACCTGGCCAGGCAGTTAAGAATAACCACAAATCATACGCTTTGCTTATCTTTTTAGAGGCCGCTCTGAGAGCGGCCTTTTTGTTTTTAAATAGGACTTACGCAGTTGAGTGTTTAAATGTCATTTCGAGCGACGATAGGAGCGAGAAATCCCTCATAACTATGCTTGCAAGACACGTTCTCAAGGATTTCTCGTCGCAAGCTCCTCGAAATGACATGAACTGCGTAACTCCTATTAAAGTAAAAATCCGGACATTTTTCCAGTTTTTTACCTGTCGGATCAGACAGGTCTCTTGAGAACAAAACCCGGACATTTGTCCAGGTAAAAAACTGGCTTTATTTCCGGTGCGTGCCAAATAAAAGAATGGTATTATGTAAGAGGGCGAGGGGATAGCAGAAGCAAATCAGACAAGAGGCTAAATATGCAGAAAACATCTACCCTTAAAGAAGTTAACGGTAATCACTATACACCAGTATTAATCGCAGCCAGGCCGGATAGAAAACGGGACAGCGTCCGGGCTATGTTGAAGGCGATCCCTCAACTAAAGATAATCGGTCAGGCGGATGACGGCCCGGCGGTGCTGAAGATAATCGCCGATCAACGCCCGGCCCTGGTGTTGCTAAATGCCAATTTGCCTGACGACAAGACTTGGGCTGTCCTGAAGCAAATCAAGACCGAGTGGCCTCAGACCCCGTGTTTGGTCCTGGTCGACACTATTGACCAACGGCCAATGGCCGAAACCGCCGGCGCCGACGGTGTGCTGATGGCCGAGTTCTCGATAACGGAGATTGGCGCGACCATAGATAAGTTACTGTCTCGGGTAGAGGAGGACAAACGAGTATGACAACAAACAATTCCACCAAACTTAACCGCAAAAAACACACCATCCTGATCGTCGATGACACCCCGATCAATATAGGGGTGGTGACCGATTATCTGGAGAGTTACGGCTTTGAGATTATTGTGGCTCGCAGCGGTGAAAAGGCCGTAAAAAGAGCCGGCTATGTCCAGCCCGACCTTGTCTTGCTGGATGTGATGATGCCAGGCATTGACGGCTTTGAAACCTGTCGCCGCTTGAAAGCGGATGAGGCCACCAAAGATATTCCGGTAATTTTTATGACTGCTTTGGTCAATCCGGCTGATAAGGTGAAGGGGTTTAAGGCCGGGGGCGTGGATTATGTCACCAAACCTCTGCATCAAGAAGAAGTGCTGGCTCGCATTACCACTCACTTGCGGATTCGCAACTTAGCCCGTAGCCTCCAGCAATCTAATCAAGAATTAGCCGCCCTCAACGCCACCAAAGACAAATTCTTTTCCATTGTGGCCCATGATTTAAGAGGGCCGTTTCATCCTCTATTGGGTATGGTCAAGTTGTTAGCTACTGTACCCGGGACCACCCCTCATTCAGAAATCCGGGAGATGGGGCAAAGAGCTCACCGCACGGCTGAAGGTGTTTACAATTTGCTTGAAAATTTATTGCAATGGGCTCAGTTAGAGAGAGGGCGGATAAGCTATCAACCGACCCGGCTTGATTTACGAAAAATTGCTGTCCAAAATATTAATTTGTTTGCCGAAAATGCGGCTACTAAGGGCATTACCTTACAGAGTACGGTGGTTGACGATGTTTTTGCCTATGCCGATGAAAATATGCTGGACATAGTGATTCGCAACCTCGTTTCTAACGCTTTGAAATTCACGCCAATTGATGGTCGGGTAACTATCTCAGCCAAACCGGATAGTGAGACCCCTAAATTTGCTGAGATTTCGGTGTCAGATACCGGGGTAGGCATCGAACCAGAAAATTTAAATAAGCTCTTTAGGCTTGAAACTCACCACACCACAGAGGGCACAGCCCGCGAAAAAGGAACTGGCCTGGGCTTGATTCTGTGCCGGGAGATGGTTGAAAAGAATGGGGGCCGGATTTGGATTGACAGTAATGGTGTACCAGGTCAAGGAACCACCGTAAAATTCATAGTGCCACTGGATAACTCAGGCCCAAATACCACCAATTGGCCGAAAAATGATGACCCGAAAATTGTCGATCAGGCTATCAGTGAAACGACAGAGCTTGTCCAGACGATGGCAGATATGCCTATTTCTCTGCCCCAAACCCAGTTGGATGAACTATTAGAGTTGGCAAAAATGGGCAATATGATTCGTCTTGGAGAACAAGCCGCCCAGTTAGAAGCAATAGATGAGCAGTTGGCCCCTTTTGCTAACAGATTGCGTCACCTGGCCAAAAACTTTGAGGATGAACAAATTTTATCTTTGCTGGAACAATATGTGGAGTAAATTGTTTCCCCTCAACCCATTCTGATCGACACCACTGACCAGCGGCCAATGGTCGAAACTGCCGGGGTCGATGGGATACTCGTAGCTGAATTTTCGATAACGGAACTTGGGGCGACCTATAGATAAGTTACTGTCTTGTTTAGGATAGATGCACCCCATATTACTCCTGGCACGGTCCAAGAAAAATGAACCGGGTTGGGGCTGACCATGTGCAAAGAGATGGTGGAACACAACGGCGGTCAGATATGGGTAGAGAGTAAACCGGGCCGGGGCACGAAAGTCGGTTTCAATGTGCCGGTGGCCGGGTTAGGCGGATGCAGTTAACTGGGTAAAACTATCATAGGAGTCGCCTATGGTGCGGGGGGTGGCCTGTGCATAGCACAGGTGGGGGGTTGTCCCTCCATTTCCTTCTCCGCGCCATACGCCCGGTATAAAACCCCGGAACAGGGTTTCATAGGAGAAAGTTATGAACAATAAATATGCTTTACAAGGTATACCTGTAACAACAATAAAGAGTGTTTGCCTGCTTTTGGTAACAAGCCTCGTTGTTTTCTTGCTAAGCGCATGTAGCGCCAGTGCTCCTACAGCAATTCCGACGGAAGTGCCGCCGGATGATGTGGCCCCCACTGAAGATACTGTGCCCTCCCCGGAAGAGCCGGCAGCATCCTTCTACAATGAAGCCCCCGAACTGGCGGAACTCGTCGCTGCGGGCGAACTCCCCCCAGTGGATGAGCGTTTGCCAACCAACCCCATGATCGTTGAACCTGTCGAACAGGTTGGGGTATACGGGGGCACTTGGCGTAGGGGAATGAAAGAAAACCTAGACCATGCTAATCTCGTTCGTACCATAGGATATGAGAATCTAATGCGATGGGATGAGCAATGGACACGCGTTATCCCCAATGTGGCTCAATCGGTGGATGTTAATGACGATGCCTCCGAGTATACTTTCCATCTGCGTGAGGGCATGCGCTGGTCGGACGGAGAACCCTATACCGTGGATGACATTATGTTTTGGTATGAGGACGTCTTTTCGCACGAAGCCTTTCCCAATGCAGACCTGCCTTGGCTATTTGGAGATAGGGATGGCTTGGTGGTAGAGAAGGTAGATGACTACACAGTTATCTTTCGCTTTGCCCAACCCAATGGGCTTTTTCTACAAACTCTATCTACCCCCAGAGCAGCCGATCCGACCGGTTTTCCTCGTCACTATTTAGAACAGTTTCATGTAGACTATAACCCGGATATAGATGCTTTGGTTAAAGAAGCAGGGGTGGCTGATTGGGTCGAGTTGTTCCAGCTTAAATTCGGAGATGTAACTGAAAGAAGTGTTGATGTCCCGACACGGTGGGCAAATGCTGAACTGCCTTCGCTGCGAGCCTGGGTTCTTACGGATGGCTATGCGCCAGATTTGGGACAGCTCGTGGTTAAGCGCAATCCTTATTATTGGAAGGTAGACATCGACGGCAACCAACTGCCCTATATTGATCGCGTTGTTTATAGTCTGGCAGCAGAAACGGACGAGTTGGTGGCTCAAGCAGTCAAGGGTGAGATTGATATGCAAATCCGCCACATCGCCATAGATGACAATAGGGCTATCTTTGAGGAGAATATGGAAGCGGGTAACTACCATCTCTTCCGCACAATTCCCAGTGACGCAAACAATGTGGCCATCAGTTTGAACTGGACCCACTTAGACCCGGTACTGCGTGAAATCTTCCAGAATAAAGATTTTCGGATTGGCTTATCCCATGCCATCAATCGGCAGGAAATTATTGATAAAGTGTATGCGGGCAATGGCCAACCCTATCAGGTTGCGCCTGCACCCAGTTCACCCCATTATCATGAACAGTTAGCCACCCAGTATGTTGCCTACGATGTTGATTTAGCGAATGAGTATCTGGATAAAGCCGGCTACAGTGAGCGAGATGAGAACGGTTTCCGACTAGGGCCTGATGGGGAACCTATCAGCTTTACAATAACTGTTTCTGATGCCCCTTTGCCTGCATGGGCTTTAGTAATGGAAGAGGTGCAGCAATACTGGCAAAAAGTGGGCCTTGACGTACAATTTCAAGTCAAAGAGCGCTTATCATTCGAAGAGTATACAGAGGCCAATGAGCATGATGTAGCGGTGTGGAACTCTCCGGGCGGGCTGGATGTCGTTCTAGGCACACGTAATTATGTTCCCGGCGATTTTGCAGCATACTTTGGTGTCCCTTGGTCCATCTGGAAACAAGACCCCACTAATTCACTAGCCGAGGAACCCCCACCAGATATCCAAGAACCAATAGATTTATATAACCAACTCAAGAGTACTGGTGATCAGAATGAACAGGATGCTCTGATGGCAGAGATTCTAGATATTGCAGCAGAACAGTTCTACGTTATCGGCATTGTTCTACCTGGTGAGGGTTATGGCATTGTGAAGAACAATTTCCATAACGTACCAACAGTGATGCCTGGCGCCTGGACGTATCCCTCGCCAGCACCGACCAATCCGGAGCAGTACTTCATTGACCCGCAGGAGTGAGTGATTTTTGATAAAGCAGGAGGCACAATAAAGGTGCTTCCTGCTTTACTCATATATATTGAACAAAATAGGAATTGTAAAAATCTATCGTCCGTTAGTCAAGTGTTATTGGCCGAGTTTCGCCGCATATATGGCGATCTCTTACAAGATTTTCCATATCTGGCGGAATCTGAGCAAGTTGTCACTGCTCGCGGTTTTTACAAAACATAAATAGGATGAGTATAGCATGAAGCGTTTTCTAAACAGCCTGACTTTCAAAATCGGTATCATCATTATTCTGGCCGAAGTTGTCGTCCTTAGTGTGGTGGGTTTTGTTTACATTGAACAATTTGCCAACCAAGTCGATAAGCGTATCGAAATACAAGTGCAAATTCCAGGTACACTATTCAATGCCGGTTTGCTCAAATTGGATTCGGTGAGCGATCAAAAAACAATGGAACAACTGATTGGCGGCCCATTGCTGGAAGGTTTGATTGTGGGCATCAATAACAACGTTTTTAACTCTTTTAAGCCCGACTACATTGGCAAAAGGATTACCGATATCCCCAATGTTGAACACAGCTTGTTTGATGCAAGCATATCTGAGATAAGAACATTTACCGGAGAAGACAATGTCATTGCAGTTTCTCCAATTTTTGCTTCCGATGGCCAGACTATCCGCTTTTTTTCCTACATAAAAGTTGGAACGTTGGCTGCAGAAGCAGAAAAGGCTAAAATCGGGCAACTTTTCATCATAGGTTCAGCAGCAACCATTCTCTTTACATCGCTGATTATTGTCCTGTCTTTTCAATTTACAATTCTTAGTCGCATTACAAAGGTGCTACGAGTTTTAGGACGCGTCGAAGCAGGTGAGCTATCTGCACGTGTTGCGGGAAAGATTTCTAGCGATGAAATTGGCGGCCTACAACAGGGTGTCAACTCAATGGCGACACAATTGGAGGATGTGGTCAACTCGCTGGAGCAACGCGTCCAAGCACGCACCCAACGTCTGGAAGTTGCAGCCTCTCTCAGTGAAAGATTGAATGCTATTCTTGATATTGACCAACTGTTGGCTGAACTGGTCAATCAAATCAAGGAAAGTTTTGATTACTACCATGTTCATATTTACCTCTTTGCTGCCGGTGATGATGGCCCAAACCTGGTTTTGCGGGCCGGTGTTGGTGAAGCAGGTGCAAAAATGAAGGCCGCCGGTCATAGCATCCCCCTGGACGCATCCACCAGTTTGGTGGCTCAGACTGCCCGTTCCGGCAAAGTGGTCAGAGTAGATAACGTGCAAGAGACTGAAGGTTGGCTGCCCAATCCCTTGCTGCCTGATACCCAATCTGAAATGGCCGTGCCAATCATCAGAGAAGAGAAAGTGGTTGGAGTGCTGGATGTGCAGGGTGAACAGATAGGTGGGCTGGATGAAGGAGATGCCAACCTGCTCCGTTCCCTGGCCGGCCATGTGGCTGTGGCCTTGACCAATGCTCGCCTGTTTAGAGAAATTCGACAAGCCAAAGAAGCTGCCGAATTTGCCAACCAGGCCAAGAGCGAGTTTCTGTCGAGTATGAGCCACGAACTCCGTACCCCCCTCAACGGCATCTTAGGCTATGCCCAAATCCTCAAACGAGATAAAAACCTGAATATCCAACAACAAGACGGCCTAGATATTATCCAACAAAGCGGCGAACACCTGTTGACCCTTATCAGCGACATTCTGGACCTGGCCAAGATTGAAGCCGGAAAACTCGACTTTCAACCAGGCTCAATTCATCTGCCTACGTTTCTAGAAGGGGTGGCCGGGATGATCCGCATGCGGGCGCAGCAAAAGGGGCTTGGCTTCATCTATGAAGCCCTGACTCCGTTACCTGCCGGCATAGAGGTCGATGAAAAGCGATTACGCCAGATATTGATCAACCTGTTGGGCAACGCCGTCAAATTTGCAGATGAAGGCCAAATATCCTTTAGAGTGTCCATGGTCAATGGTCAGTCATCTGTCAGCCCAATCCAAAATCAAATGGTTCGTTTTGAGGTGGCCGATACAGGCGTTGGCATCGAGCCGGAGCAGATTGAGAAGATATTCCAGCCGTTTGAGCAGGTGGGCGATAGGGAACGTCAGGCCGAGGGGACAGGGTTAGGGCTGTCCATCAGCCGCCAGTTAGTCCAGGCGATGGGAGGCGAGTTGCAGGTCGAGAGTAAGGTGAGTCAGGGCAGCACCTTCTGGTTCGAGGTGCCTTTACGGGTAGTAGAGGTTGATGCTGAAGCAAAGCAAAAGAAGGGACGGACCATCATTGGCTACAAAAGTCGGCGGCAGAAAGTACTGGTGGTGGATGACAAGAACTACAACCGCTCGGTGCTGGTCAATTTTTTGGAGCCGCTGGGCTTTGAGATTGCGGTCGCTAGTGATGGTCGAGAAGCCATTGAACAGGCTCAAGCAGAGCGGCCCGATATCATCTTTATGGATATGATTATGCCGGTTATGATGGGTTTTGAAGCGGTGCAACAGATCCGGCAGATGCCGGAAGTAAAGCGTACAGTTATCATCGGGGCCTCGGCCAGCGTGTTTGAAAAAGACCGGCAGCAGGTTAAATTGGTCGGCTGTGATGACTTTCTGCCCAAACCGATCAATTACGGCACCTTGCTTGAACTGCTAAGTATGCATTTGCAGTTGGAATGGACCTACGACGACGAACAAGGAGGACAAGAGGGCACGGAGACAAGAGGACACGGAAACAAGGAGCATCCCGAAGACGAAATTCAAAGTCTGGTTCCGCCGCCGCCTGAAGAGCTAGAGGTCTTGTTAGAGATGGCGATGAGGGGCAATATGACCGACATTCGGGAACGAGCGACCAAGCTCGAACAGATGGATCAGAAATATAAACCTTTTGCCGACAAGTTGCAGCAATTAGCCAAAGCCTATGATGATGATGAAATTGAGGCCCTGATTGAACAGTATATGGAAGAGGGTAACTGAGGAGATTGGGAGAAGGCACTACAGTTAAGTTCACAATGCCGCTGGCTAACTCAACGGAAGTAGAGTGGGGCGGTTTTGAACAGACTTTGGATATAAACCTGGGATAAGTTTGAGTTTCGATGAAAGAAAAAATTCAACTATTGGAAAAACAACTAAATGCTATAGACGCGGATGCCAACGCTGACCCCAAGCGCAAAATCGAGCTAATGAATGATTTGGCCTGGGAATTACGTTACGTCGATTTGGACCGGGCGTACCATTTAAGTCAACAAGTTCAAAAATTGCTGGAAAGTCACCCTGATTCTGGGGGACAGGCAAAATGCTACGCTACGCTGGCCGAAGTCTTCAAGCGAAAGGGGGATTATCAGCAAACGTTACATTTTGGCAACAAAGCAATGGAATTGACCGAGACCTTGGGGCTGAAGGATTTGCAGCCCTTTATCTTAGGTTCGTTAGGGGGGGCATACTGGTTTTTGGGTAATTTTCCCGAAGCATTAACGCATGTTCAAAATCAACACCGATTAGCCCAACAACTGGGAGACAAAAGTAACGAAGCTGAAGCTTTGAATAATATTGCGCTTGTTTACGACGACTCGGGGGACCATATTTCCGCATCCAAAATGTACCATCGGGCACTGGTGTTTTACGAAAGCCTTCAAGACATCAAAGGTCAAGCGCGAGTCTTAAATAATATAGCAATGTGTCTTCAGGAAACGAACGATTATTCACAGGCCCTATCCACAGCATTAAGGGCTATGGAACTGGTGCAAAGTGTCGAAGACCAATCGCTTGAGCTGGCTATTCTGGATACAGTTGGTGTTGCCTACCTGAATCAGCACGATTACTCGCAAGCGCTACCCTATTTGCAGCAAACGCTTGAGTTGGCCGATGAGCTTGATGCGATGTTGGATAAGGCAATCACCCTGCTGAATATGGGGCGGCTTTACGCCCAGCAGCAGAAGACCGATACGGCCTTAACTTATCTTCACCAGGCCTTGTCTCTGTTTGAAGAGATAAAGACCAAACGAGAACTATTTGAATGCCATCAACTCCTGGCCGAGATATACGAACAGCAGGGGGACATGGTTCAGGCGTTGCACCATTTCAAACAGTTCCATAGGTTCAAAGAACAGGTTTTTAATAGTGACGCTGACCAGAAGCTCAAAAACCTGCAAGTGATTCACGAAACCGAAACCATCAAACGAGAAGCCGAAGTTCACCGCTTGAAAAACATCGAACTGGAACAAGAAATCACCAAACGCCGGCAGGCCCAAACCGAGGCTCAAAAACACGCTGAAGAAATGACGGTTTTGGCTGAGGTGAGCCGCGAAATCTCCGGCTCCCTCGACCTGTCAACCGTATTGGAGCAAATTGCCTCTCGGGCCACAACGTTGCTCAAAGCCAGTTCAACGGCCCTTTTTTTGCGTGGAGAGGATGCCAAAACGTTCGAACCCATTATCGTTTTAGGTCAAGATAGCGACAAAATCAAAGCCCACGCCGTAACGCTTGGCCGGGGCATTATCGGTCACATTGCCCAAACCGGAGTGGCTGAAATCATCGATGATACGGCCCGGGATGCCCGTGCGGTGCATATTCCCAACACACCTGTCTCGGAGGCCAACAGCGAAACAATGATGATCGTCCCGTTGATTGCCACCGGTGAAACCATTGGCTTGATTGTGCTGTGGCGCTACCCCAAAACGGATCAGTTTAGCCCAACCGACCTGAGTTTTCTGACCGGCCTGGCTCATCAAGCGGCCATAGCCATAGAAAATGCGCGTTTATTCAACGAAGCCCGGCAAGCCCAGGAAGCGGCAGAGGCAGCCAACCGGGCCAAAAGCACTTTTCTAGCCAATATGAGCCACGAACTGCGGACGCCACTCAACGCCATCCTCGGTTTTGCTCAACTGATGCAGGGTAGCCAAAGCCTGCCCGCCGAACACGCGGAGAACCTGGGGATTATCACCACTAGCGGGGAACATCTACTGGCCCTCATCAACGATGTGCTGGACATGTCCAAAATTGAAGCCGGGCGGATTACGCTCAATGAAACTGATTTCGACCTCCACCGCCTGCTCAATGACCTGGAGTACATGTTCCGCTTACGAGCTGGTAACAAAGGGCTACAGCTCATCTTCGACCGCCACCCGGAGACGCCCCAATATGTTCATCTTGATGAAGGAAAGCTGCGCCAGGTACTGATCAACCTGCTGGGCAATGCGGTCAAGTTTACGGAAACGGGTGGGGTATCGCTGCGTGTAATGATGAATGATAAAGCCTTGCTTGGCAAGGTAGGAATAATGAATAAAGAAATAATTCATCATTCCGCGTTCATCATTTTGCATTTTGAAGTTGAGGACACAGGGCCGGGCATTGCTCCCGCAGAACAAGGCTCTGTTTTTGAAGCTTTTGCTCAAACTCAAAGCGGTCGACAAGCTCAGGAAGGAACAGGGTTGGGCCTGCCGATTAGCCGCAAGTTTGTCCAATTAATGGGTGGCGACATTACGGTTAAGAGTGAGCCTGGACAATGGACTATATTTAAGTTTGATATTCAGGCTAAAACGGTCAATCAGGTTGAAGGCAAAAAATCGAAACCTTTAAGCCGAGTGATAGCCCTGGCCCCAAACCAGCCCCGCTTTCGGATTTTGATTGTGGATGACAACTGGAACAATCGTCAACTGTTAATCAGACTCCTGTCTCCCCTGGGGTTTGAATTGCAAGAAGCCGGCAATGGTCAGGAAGCCATCGAAATATGGCAGGCCTGGCAGCCTGACCTGATCTGGATGGATATTCGGATGCCGGTTCTGGACGGTTACCAGGCCATCAAACAGATCAAAGCTGTCGCCACCGGTCAAGCCCCCGTCATTATTGCCGTAACTGCCAGCAGCTTTGAGGAAGAGCGGGCGGCTATCCTGGGCACTGGCTGCGATGACTTTTTGCGTAAACCCTTCAGGGAAGCAGAAGTTTTTGAGCTGATGGGCCAACATTTGGGTTTGCAGTATGTGTATGAGGTGGCTGCCGTCACACACAAAACAGAGCCGTCCCCCCGGAACCTGAAATCTCAAATAGCAGCCCTGCCCGCCGATTTAAGAGTCCGGCTGGAAGATGCCGTCATTGGGGCCGAAATGACCGCGATTGACTACCTGATTGACGAAATTCGCCTCGATGATGCTACTCTGGCCGATAACCTGCAAGCGTGGGCCGATGATTATGAGTACGCTAGGATCATTACGTTGCTTCAAAAATAATCTAATTTTCGTTTTCTCTAAAAGGAGGTAACTATGAACGATACACAACCCCACCCCCAAGCAGACATCTTGGTGGTTGATGACGCCCCGGTCAATGTGCGCTTCTTGGTAAAAACCTTAAGTGCTCACGGGTATACGGTTCGGCCTGCGCTCGATGGCGTTCTCGCTTTGGCCGCCGCTCAAAAGAAACCACCCGATTTGATTCTGCTAGACATCAACATGCCCGATCTCAACGGCTATCAAGTTTGCGAACAGTTGAAAGCGGATGATCAAACTTGCGACATCCCTATCATTTTCATTAGCGCTCTAGAGGATGTGTTGGATAAGGTCAAAGCCTTTTCGGTGGGGGGGGTGGACTATGTTACCAAACCATTCCAGGTTGAAGAAGTGCTGGCCCGAATACAAACGCATCTGACCATCCGCAATTTACAGAAACAGTTACAACATTCAAATGCTCAACTGCGAACCCGCAATAGTGAGCTACAAGAAGCGTTGGATACCATCAAAACGATCAGCGGTATTGTGCCTATTTGCGCCTGGTGTGGTCGCAAAATCAGGGGTGAAAGCGGTGAATGGATTAGAATAGAGATATATCTTGAAGAAAATACAGATGCGGAATTCACCCATGGTATGTGTCCAGATTGTGGGAAAAAGATGCATTCCAGGCTTGACCATCTGCAATCGTAAACACAGGTGGCGGCCTCAAAACCCGCTTTTCCGTCCAACCCCGACCCGACACACGCCGCTGCAACAAGCAGCATTACACCGCAGGTTGCCACAACAGGCGCAGTAAAAATCCCTTGTCATCCTCGCTCATATGCATTAAATGGACCGCCGAAAAGCCTCTTTTGAGCCTCCCCAAATCTGGGCAAAGTGCCGTCCAACCCGCTTGTTGGCAATCCATCCACCTCAAACTGGGGTTTGCTAAACCTGCTCGGAACTTGTACACTATTGATGCACTCATTTGTTCTTTACAAATGATGCCGCTTCGCCTACTAATAACGAAAACAGGGGGTAATGTCAATGGCAAATGAAAGCAAAAAGATTGGTGTGCCTGCCAACACGTTTATTGTAAACCAGGTGAAGGAAACGAAAATATGATGCTACAACTAAAAAAGCTTTGGACATATTGGGACAAATCTGATGATACAAGTAATCTGAAATATTTGCGTCAAGATACAATCAATGAATTAACGATAGTTTTGTTGGTGTTGGGATGGTTAGCCACTTTACGAGCCTTGCCTCCATTAGGCGGGCGTACCGAAAATTTTCCTGTTGCAATTGCTTTAATTGGTGGCGCGGTGGGTGCAATTCTACTACGTCAAACCAGCTCTAGAACCAGCCGGTATTGGTTAACAGCGTCACTGATTATCACTGTAGCCCTTGAAACCTGGATTTTTCCCGAGGGACCGGGTCCATATTTCTTTTCTGTGGTTGTGGTTGCCTCTAGTTTGATGGTACCCCATTCCGGTATTTTTATTGTTGCTACCCTGGCCACCGCTGCCGATTTAGTTGTGGTTTGGTTACAAAGTGCAAATGGTTTTACTGTAGAACCAGCTATTAATGTGATAATCCTGATCTATTTTACGGCCTTTGCGGCCTGGTTAAGCTCTCGCCAATTGCATATGGCCCTGGCCTGGATGCAAAAGAGCTACACAAGCGCCAGCAACGTAGTGGAAGAGTTGCGTGAACGACGGCTGGCCCTGACCCGAACATTAAAAGCGTTGGACCATGCTTATGATCGCATCGAAAAAATAAATTATGTCTTGATAGAAGCACGCAGCGACGCCGAGGAAGGCCGGCGGTTAAAGGCTGAATTTGCCACAAATATCAGCCACGAGTTACGCACGCCGCTCAATCTCATCATTGGCTTTAGCGAGACTATGGCCAATGCCCCGGAAACTTATGGCAATATAACCTGGCCATCCGCCTTACGCGGTGATGTGGATCAGATTTATCGTAGCAGTCGCCATCTATCTACCCTTATAGATGACATCCTTGATCTTTCTGCCCTTGATGCTCGGCGACTGGGGTTTACGATGGAAGAAGTTGACCTGACCAACACCATAAAAGAAGCCGTCTCTATAGTAGATGATTTGTTTCAGGCTAAGGGATTATATTTGAGGACAAATATCCCCGCTGAATTGCCCCGTCTTCGGTTAGACCCCACCCGTATCCGGCAGGTCATGCTTAATTTGCTCAATAATGCCAGCCGCTTTACCAGCAAAGGCGGCGTGACCATTACCGTTCAGCAAGTTAACAATGCAGTGCAGGTGGTGTTGGCTGATACCGGGGTGGGCATTGTTCCCCAGGATATTCCCAAAGTATTTGAGGAATTTCGGCAGGTTGACGGCTCTACCCGCCGTAATCATGAAGGAACCGGGTTGGGCATTCCCCTTAGCAAACGATTGGTAGAGTTTCACGGCGGCAATATGTGGCTAGAGAGTCGACCCGGCCAGGGTACGACCTTCTTCTTTACCTTGCCCATCACTACGGTTGATCCTTCAGACATCGCTCAATCCACAAGACAGACCTCTATACCTTATGCCAGGGCCAATCTTTCCTACCGTAAAGGGTTACTTGTTATTGAGCCGGACCCTTTGTTACTACGCACGCTGCGCCGATATATTGATGGTTATGATATAATTGAGGTTGAACATCAAAATGACCTTCCCGCTTTGGTTGACCAGCATCAACCTGTGGCGTTGGTAATTGACAGCCATGATAAAAAACTAAAGCAGTTGCAGACAAAGTTATGGCCCAAATTACCTGTTATTGGAATAAATATGCGAGGCAGTTTAGGTCTGGCTAAAGAATTGGGCGTACATGATTATCTGGTTAAACCCATTGAGCGACAACAACTGTTGAACTCAGTGGCAAAACTGGAGCAAAAGGTACAAAAAATTCTGATTGTGGATGACGACCCACAACTGGTAGACTTGTTGGGTCGAATGTTACAATCAACTAAAAATGAGTATCGCCTCTTCAAAACCTTTGGCGGAGAAGATGCGCTGGCCCGCCTGCATCGCCATCGCCCTGATCTGGTGCTGCTTGATATGAGCATGCCCAATGTTGACGGGCTAACGGTGTTAAAAACAATGCGAGCCGACGAGGATTTGGCCGGCATACCGGTTATTGTGATCAGCGGGCAAGAGTATTCGGAACTGGGTGGCTCCAGTGGGGGACAAACATTGAGAATAATTCGGCAAGATGAGTTCTCGGTAATAGAACTGATCAACTGCTTGCAATCTCTTCTCGATGAGCTACCTCTTCGGCTGCCGACGCTTTCCTAACTTGCTCCAGCACAGACAACAACCCCATTCGGTTAACTGGTTTTTTTATAAAGGCCCGTGCCCCCAACGATAAAGCCAGTTCCGGCTCTTTAAAGACAGAACATATTACCTTGGGAATATGACGAGTGGCCTCGTTATCCTGCAACTCGCGCAAAACTTGCCAGCCGTCCATAGACGGCATCATCAAATCCAGGGTGATTAAATCGGGTTTTAAATCAGCGGCCAATTGCAGGGCCTCGGCCCCATTGCTCAGACCAATTACCTGATAATTGTGGGGAGTCAGGTAGCGGTCAAAAAGACGGTGCGTGGCCTCGTTATCGTCAATAACCAGCACCCGCACCCGACTAGCTTGGGGTAAAGAGATAACCACACCAGTCAAAATCTGTTTTAATGTGCCCCCCAGTCGACTGACCAGCAAATCGACCGTTTGCCAAGCCTCTTCTTCTTGAAAACTCTTTTCTGCCACTCCAAGGTCGTCAAACGGTGTCATCTCGATATCAATATCATCATTTTGCAAAACAATATCTATAGCCTCTCTGCCTGGGATGGCTTGTAGAAAAAGCTGCCCCGTTTCGCTCGCCTGAACGGTTAGACGCAAAACTTTCAACAAAGCATGGCGAGCCAGAATAGGGTCAACAAACACCGGAGGCAATGCTGTATCTAAAGATACAGCCAGGTTTACATTCCACTGTTCCAGCAACGGCTTAAGCATCCAACAGGTGTCATCAATTAAAGCTTCTAGCTCATAACTTTGCCGCTTCATCTCCCATTCATTTAACTCCTCACGTAAAAGCTTTGTTTCATCATGCTGTTCTGCTAGAAAAGGTTCAACCTCAACAACTGTTATCCGACTTTCCCACAATAGCACGGTCAGGCCCTCCAGCCCCTTGCGTATTTCCCGTTGCAATTGCCGGCGGCTAATCCCCAAATCCTCCTCTATCTCCAGCGAACTCATTTCTTGCACATAACGATAGCGAAGAGCCAAATAGCTACGCCATTTGGGTGTGTTGGTTGGGCTACCTTGTCGGGGCCGGAGCAACTCAATTTTTTCTTTCAATAAACTGCGTAACATTTGGGCACGAGATAACCGATTCGCCACCTGTTGCGGGTCGATCAATTGAGTTACCAGGGGGTGACGCTCCAAATAAGCCGCATCGTAAAGATGAGTTAGGGCATCTCTTATCTCCTTGAGGAATTTTGATTGCTCATCCATTTGGATGCTTTACCTGGCGCGTTGTTGGCGCAATATTGGCGTAAAATCGAACCAAACTAAGTTATAATAAAAATAGACCTAATTTAATTCTACTGTTGAGTATAGAGCTTGTCAAAGCCCCGCTTCTTATGCGGCTTAATCCTTAGCTCTGGCTTATCCAAGTTGGGAGGTGTATATCGATAAAACAGAAACTATTATTGAAAGTACGGTCATGTAATAATAAAGGAGGATACCGCCTAACTTGACAGCGAGCGGTACCCCCCAAGCAACAAAGTGCCGAGACTTCTCAACAGCCAAGGGCTATTGAGTGTAGCTTCGGTCATCTGTCTCTCTTATTATATAACAATTGAGGATTGAACAAAAATATCTCTTTACAAAATCTCAAAACATGAGCTGATACTTTCAAAGCAACCCTGCTACTCAAAACAGTGTTGTTTACATCATTATCAACGATTGATAACAATTATTCTATAGGAGGATATAGGATGAAAAAATTACTATTTGTATCATTAATTTTTGTACTTACCATACTTTCCCTGGCTGCATGTGTTTCAGACCCCACCGCAGAAACTCAAGCACCGGCGGAAAAGGCGGCCGAACCCGCCTCAGAAGAAAGCCAAGAAACAAGCGAACAGGCCGTTGAACCCACTGAAGAAGTAGTCCAGGAAGCAGCCGAAGTGAAAGAAGCTTCGAGCGAAAGCGCGAGCAGCGACGACCTGTCCGGTACGTTGGTAGTAGCGTTCGACCCGTGGATGATAGACAAATACAATGCCCACGAACTGGAAGCTCGCTTTGAAGCAGACCATCCCAATGTGGATGTCGAGATTATCACCTATGCTTACCCCAAAGACCCCCTCTTTCTGGAATGGGCCCAAACCGATGAGTCCAACGCCGACCTGTACTTTGGCGG
>PJEL010002160.1_pt1 | contig 18518 bp, 9 predicted proteins | sample 1853271 | NCBI WGS metagenome assembly PJEL01 (sample SAMN08108733, study PRJNA415343) | Invertebrate metagenome, whole genome shotgun sequencing project. | host: Globobulimina | place: Sweden: Gullmar Fjord | collected 2015-08
AAGAACGTGGTCGAACCTCTGCACCTTTTCCTCAAGTGAAAATCCGATCTTATTGTTGAAAATTTGGATTGATGATGAGCTGATTGGAATGTCTATCTTTTCATATCCTTTAATGAGACCATTCATTATTCGTAATGCCCGATTCGCATTTTTGGGGGATACTCGAATGGCCAAGGAGACCCCACCTATTGGCACTATTACACCATATTTATCAGGCTTATCTTTTTTAAGGTGTTTTCGCGCTTTATGAACAAGTGGGTGAGGAGATGTGAGCTTTTGAGAAACCCTAATCTGTTTGCTTTTTTTGTTTGCGGTGTTGATTAACTCAAGAGTTTCAGGAGAAAGGTTTTCTTCTTTGATACATTTTTTTGCAGCAATTTTATCTTTTCTTACTTGAAGAGTATACGTGTCGGGATCGCCATATTTCAACTTTGGCAACTTAGTCTTCTTGTCCTTATAACCATATCTTTGTCTTGCCCAGTATCCTCGTGGTGGAACTGGTATTTTTAGTTTTTTACATATCTTTTTCAGACCATTATCTGTTAGTCCATATTTGGGGGCCAGCCTAGACATTGGTTCTGACCAGACCTTTCTATATAACTCTTCCCTTTCTAGTGTTATATCTTCAGACATTTATCGTTAAATTCATAGTGCCTCGGGTTGGAGTGTTACAATAATCTTGAGCCTATATAGAATCCTTTTTCAGGGTTTGCACAGTAAACCTTATAAATCTCACCTTTCATTCATTTGAGCGCTTTGCTCGACCAATTCAATTTCCTCAGGGGTTAAATCGTATAGATCATAGACTAGGCGGTCAATCTGGCGGTCGGTGGCAGCGATCTGTGTTTCAAGGAGCCGAAGGGTGTCGGGATTGTTTTCATCCGCCTTCTTCCGGTTCAGCTCCAGCATGCGATCTACCAGGGAAACCATCTTGTCGTGTTTAGATACATCTTCAGAATTATCGAAATCAATTACACGGATGGGAAGGGGAGCAAGTTGGTTTGTTCTGAATTTTGTAAAGGCACCTTTTGTAGCGTTAAGTGCGAAAATAGACGCAAGCCATGAAGCGAACTCTGAATTTAGAATTCCTAGAAGATAGGAAAGGGACTCCGATTGGTTTTCATCTTTAAAGTAGACAGAATATAATGAGCTAAGAAAGTATCTGTTATCTATCTCTAGAGTTGCAATTAGTCGAGATCCAGTTTCACGAATTCCCAATTTAGGGCGCTCAAAGAAATCGGGATTTTGCCAGTTTCTGGCTAGCCATGGGCCATAGTTTAACCACAAATTATTTTCACAGATTTCATATCTGTTAATTCCCCGCCCTTGGAGAGTTCGTTTCCAGGGAATATCAAGTTGCTTTACTGAGAATTGTAAATGCGTTTTGTCATCTCCAGTTTTGATGCATTGTCGCATGTGACACAGATCTCCAAGCGGTCTAGAATTGCTGCTCAATCGATCCAGAAGTTTGCGCACCTGAGGTGTAATAAAGACATTGATTACGTCATTTTTACCAAAAAGAAGTGCGTTTCGTGAAACTGTAAAACTTGGCTCATTTTGTAAAGCGCTGGGATTGCTAAGTCCTGCAAATATCTTTGTTTTGATTGAACTCTCTGCTGCGGAACTACGAGTGGATAAAAACACACAGGTATGAACGGTTGGATCTGAAAAAACAGGAAAGCCAAAGGTAGTGACGTTTCTTAGGGTATTGCTAAGAGACAATAGATGTCTGGTTTTCCTTGAGAATTGATTTGTGAGAACTGGAGCAGGAACAATGAAAGAGAAAGTACAACCGTTGTTGGTTATTGTCGCTGCCTTTTCTATGAATAGTTCAAATAAGTCAATTCGTCCTTCACAGATCTCGTAATGGCTCTTGAAGTAGGCAATTTCGTCAGTTTTTGACACTCTCCGATAAGGTGGATTCCCGATAACACAGTCAAAGCCGCCGCGCTTTATGATTTTGGGAAAACCTTTGTTCCAGTCGAAAACATTGATGCGGTATTGGGCTTCTTCTTCTAACAGAAGCATCTGCTCGTTGTCGTAGAAGTCGGAGCCTATGAGCGAGTTACCGCATTTAATGTTATTCCCAAGATCTGGAAGAATGCGCTGGCGCTCGCGGATCCAGTTACGCTGCCTGATCTGATGTGATTCACCTTCGATAACTTTGAGCAACAGGGAAAGTTTGGTGACCTCGACAGCCTGTGCGTCGATATCTACGCCAAAGATGTTGTTAAGCAGGATACGTTTGCGCTCGTCGGTGGTAAGCTCCCAATCTCCACCGGGAGACTGATAGATTTTCGGTTTCTTTCCGCCTGCATGGCGCTTTATCTTGCCTTCTTCAGGTTCATTGGTTTCTGGATTAGCAGTGTATTGTCGCAGATGCCAGTCGAGCAGATATTGATAGGCGACAATAAGGAACGAACCGGAACCGCAAGCAGGGTCAAGCACCTTTGTCTCTGCGGCCTTGGAAACGGCGATAGGTCTAGGTTTTTCGGGATCGCTGCCATCGAGCAAGTGGCCGAGAGTGTTTTGTACGATATAATCAACTATATAGCTGGGGGTATAGTAGACACCGCCGGCTTTACGCACCTCAGGCTTTTCTTCAATTTTAGCTTGGTGCTTTGGGGTAAGCTGGATGGTTTTGCCGAGGAACTGTTCGTATACCTGGCCGAGAATGTCAGCCGGCAAAACAGAAAATTCATAAGGAGATTCGGGATAATAGAGCTTAGAGATGATTTCCTTGAGCACTTTGTCATCAAGATTGAGTCTGGGCGTAATATTGTCGGGAGCGGCGCGCCCCTTTTCCTCAGAAAAATGAAAGAGACCGGAGTTGTACCGGGCGTCAGCGTGCATAAAAAGTTCCATCAGGCGAGGGTAGACCCGCCCGCCGTTGAGCAGGCTGCCCAGCCGATTGTAATCCTCGGTTCCTCTGTCTTCACAAATACGAAGAAAGATCAGGCGGTCGATTGTTTTCTGGACTGCAAAATTTAAATCGCGGACAGATAGTGAAAGGTTACGAAGAGCATAATTTCGCGCCAGAAGATTACGCCAGTTTTCAATTTCCTCAAGAAAGGCGTCATCCACAGTTTCGGTGCCGCGATGGCGCTTGGTATCGACTGTGTATTTGTCGAACGAACCCTTGAGGATGGCATCCTTGGAGAATGTGTCACAGAGTTCGTCCCATTTTTCGAGATATTTTGTAAATTTGAAGTAGTCCAACCGGGAGGTGGATGGTTTGTCGCCTCGTTTAGGTCGCTTCCGGCAGTCATAGATTGCGAACTCTTCAAAGTCGGTCAGGATAGAAATTGGGAGCTTGGCAGACCAGCCGTAGCGGCGGAGTTGGTAGGCTGGCTCGGTGTCGTTCCGAACGTTAATGGCAGGTTTTTTCGCTTCAAGGAAAAACTTATATTGGCCATGAATTGAAAAAGCATAGTCCGGTGCTTTGGTGTACCCGCCAATTTTGATGGAGGCTTCGTGTATCACATCACGATATTGCGGTGCAACTCCAGCTTCGTTGTCCATGTCCCACCCCATTTCCTTAAAGAATGGATCAAGGAACTCCTGCCGTAACTGGTATTCGTTGTATTGGTCAGACTTGTAGAAATCGAGGTTGTACTCAAAGGTGTCGATTAACTGCTTTATTGAATCAGGAGCTGGCATAGATGTCTATATCCCTTGTGGTGGTTTAGTTTCCCCCTCGACGATACACCTTTCTGCACCCCAGGCGCAACCACAGAAAGCAAAAAGGCCGTAACCCTTTAGGATTACAGCCGTTATATGTAAGTGGTGGCGATGCAGGGACTTGAACCCCGGACACCACGGATATGAGCCGTGCGCTCTAACCAGCTGAGCTACATCGCCACAAAAAATTAGGGGTCAACTATGTTCAATTTCCCCTGACATGTCAACAGGAAAATAGCTCTTTTTGAGGGTATAGCCCCACTTTTCCTGAATCCGTGAGGTGTCGGATGTATCCCAGATTCAGGCTTTTGACAAAGCGGGTGATTGACAACAACAATAAAAAGAAAAAGAGCCCCAAGAATACTTGAGGCTCTTTTTTATATAATAACAAGGCTAAATTAAATAGCCCTGGTGGGATAGCATTACATCATGCCGCCCATGCCGCCCATGCCGCCCATACCGCCCATACCGCCAGGCATAGCCGGCATACCGCCGCCCTTATCCTCTTCCGGAGCTTCGGCAACCATGCATTCGGTGGTCAGCAGAAGTCCTGCTACACTGGCTGCATTCTGCAGGGCAAAACGGGTAACCTTGGCAGGATCAATAACACCTGCCGCGATCAGGTCTTCATACTCCTCATTCTCGGCATTAAAGCCCATTGCACCCTTCATTTCTTTGACATGCTCGACAATGACGGAACCTTCACGTCCTGCATTGTTGGCAATCTGGCGCACCGGCTCTTCAAGGGCGCGGGCAATAAGCTTCTTGCCAAGGGCCTGGTCGCCGGCAAGCTCAAGCTTGTCAAGCGCTTTCAGGCAGCGCAGGTAAGCAACACCGCCACCGGGAACAATACCCTCTTCTACAGCAGCGCGGGTCGCATTCAAGGCGTCTTCAACACGGGCCTTGCGCTCTTTCATCTCTGTTTCAGTAGCAGCACCGACATTAATAACCGCTACGCCACCAATCAGTTTTGCCAGACGCTCCTGCAGTTTCTCTCGATCATAATCAGAACTCGAATCATCAATCTGGGCGCGGATCTGCTTGACCCGGCCTTCCAGTTTATCTTTATCCCCACCACCGTCAATTACGGTCGTGTTGTCTTTATCAATGACAATGCGTTTGGCAGTGCCAAGGTCATTGACGGTTACATTTTCAAGCTTGATGCCGAGGTCTTCAGTGATGACCTGGCCGCCGGTAAGAATGGCGATATCTTCCAGCATGGCTTTTCTGCGGTCACCAAAGCCCGGGGCTTTGACAGCAGCTACGTTCAAGGTGCCGCGCAGCTTGTTGACCACCAATGTGGCAAGGGCCTCGCCGTCAATATCTTCGGCGAGGATAAGCAGGGGTTTGCCCATCTTGGCAACCTGCTCAAGGACGGGCAGCAGGTCTTTCATACTGCTGATTTTTTTCTCATTTATGAGAATGACGGCATCTTCCAGATTGACCTCCATTTTTTCCGGGTCAGTCACAAAGTAAGGGGAAAGATAACCACGGTCAAACTGCATGCCTTCAACAACATCAAGGGTGGTTTCCATGGCTTTTGCCTCTTCCACGGTGATAACGCCTTCCTTGCCGACCTTATCCATGGCCTCGGCAATAATGTTGCCGATGGTTGGATCGTTATTGGCAGAAATGGTACCAACCTGGGCAATTTCCTTCTGTTCCTTCGTGGGGTTGGCAATATTTTGCAACTCCACCACAATGGCTTCAACGCATTTGTCAATACCGCGCTTAATATCCATTGGGTTTGAGCCGGCGGCAACCAGCTTGGAGCCCTCAGCGAAAATTCCCTGGGCCAGGATGGTTGCAGTTGTGGTGCCGTCACCGGCAACATCACTGGTTTTAGAGGCAACTTCCTTGACCATCTGGGCGCCCATATTTTCGAATTTATCCGTCAATTCAATTTCTTTGGCGACGCTGACGCCGTCTTTGGTGATAGTGGGGGAACCAAAGGATTTGTCAAGCAGAACGTTACGTCCTTTGGGGCCTAAGGTAATCTTGACAGCATCTGCCAGGATATTGATACCGTTGAGAATCGACTCGCGGGCTTTCACTCCATATTTAATATCTTTTCCAGCCATAATTATCTATCTCCTCTTATCCAATTGTATGGATTGGTGACTTTTAAAATTGTTATATCTGTTGTCAATTGTTGTTATTATTCTACAATAGCGAGTATGTCATCCTCGCGCATGATGAGATGGTCAACTCCGTCTATTTTAACATCTGTCCCGCCATACTTGCTGAACAAGACCCGGTCGCCAGCCTTGACATCCATTTTGATCCGGTCTCCCTTATCATTGAGCTTGCCGTTGCCGACTGCAACAACTTCACCTTCGGCTGGTTTTTCCTTTGCAGAATCTGGAATGATGATACCGCCTTTGGTTGTTTCCTCTTCTTCCAAACGTTTGACCAGGATCCGGTCATTCAGTGGACGAATTTTCATTTTTCTCCTCCATATACTTGTTAGTTTTATATGTTGTGATTTTGTCTCGATTAAGCACGTATAGGATCAATCTCGCAGAACAAGACAGTTATGGTTTAACTAATACCCTGAAAAACAAAGTTATTTTGGCAAAAATGCCAGGATGCGCGAAAATATAGGCACGATATTTGAAAAATCAAGAGAGGCTTTTAAAAAAAATTATACTTCAACCACCCATCCATGTTCATCTTTTTGGTAGCCGTTCTGAATGGCCTGGATTTCATCAAATAATTTTTGGGCCAGTGGGCCTGTTTTGCCATTATTAATGGTGCAGATATTGCCCTTGTAGTTAAGTTCGCCCACCGGCGATATAACAGCCGCAGTTCCGGTGCCGAAGATTTCCTGTAATGATCCTTTTCCATTGGCAGCCAAGACATCATCAATGGAAATCCTTTTTTCAGAGACCTTGAGACCCCAATCTTTTGTCAGACGGAGAACAGAATCCCTGGTAATTCCCGGCAGGATGCTGCCGGATAGAGGGGGAGTAATAAGCTCGTCATCTATCAGGAAGAAGATATTCATGGTACCGACTTCTTCGATATATTTCCTTTCCAGGGCGTCAAGCCAGAGAACCTGGGTATAGCCCTTTTGCTGGGCTTCAACCGCTGCCATGATACTGGCGGCATAGTTGCCGCCTGTTTTGACATTGCCGACCCCGCCGGCCACCGCCCGTACATATTTATCGGTAACGAAAATTTTAACCGGGTTGAAACCTTCCGGATAATAGGCGCCAACCGGGCTCATGATTATAAAAAAAATGTACTGCTTGGCCGGCTTGACCCCAAGGCCTGCCTCAGAAGCAATCATTGTCGGGCGGATATACAGTGTCGCCCCATCAGCGCGCGGCACCCAGTCCCTGTCAACATCAATCAGGGCTCTCATTGCCTGGTAAACAGTGTCCTCCGGGAACAGGGCCATACACATTCTGGCTGCTGACTGATTCATTCTTTTTAAATTATCGGTAGGGCGGAAAAGATAGGTTTTGCTGTCCTTGCCGTGATAGGCTTTCAGCCCTTCAAAAATTTCCTGGCCATAATGCAGAACCATGGCAGCAGGGTCCAGTTTGAAATCGCCATATTTTTTTATAACAGCATCATGCCAGCCAACTGCTTCGTCATACTTCATGACAAACATATGATCGGTCATATATTGCCCGAAACCAAGTCCATTTTCGTCCGGTTTCGATTTAAGTTCACTGGGGTCAGCTTTTTCTACCCGCAAATTCATATCACTCTAATGCCTTCAGCTGAGCATCTTTTTTGCTTTTCCTGTTTAATACAGTATAGTTGCTCGATAAATTTAGTTTATATATGGAAATCAAAAACGAAACATAGCCTATACCCACAAGTTTGCGAAATTGCAACTTTATATGGAAAATTAACGATAAGTAAGATAGGAATGTAGTAAACAGCCGGCAGTTGTTGAAAGCAGTCTGTTAAATATTGACTCTGCAGATTTTTTATGGAAACAAAAAACGAATCCAGCTCCGAAAAATCTTTCAGCCCTCTGGTTTTTCGATATTTCCTCCTGCTGTTCCTGGTCTCTTTTCTTCTGCTGGGTCAGCTTTTTTGGCCGTTTTTCGCCATACTTATATTGTCATTCCTGCTGTCCGGCCTGTTCCAGCCTGTATATGGTTTTTTTCACAACAAGCTGAAATTTTCTCCGCAATTCTCGTCTCTGGTAACCTGCGGTCTGATCATCTTCCTGGTCTTTGTGCCGCTCATGTTTTTTGTCGGCGCCCTAACAACGGAGGTCCTGGGGCTCTATCCGCTGATCAAAGGGAAGAACCTGGCCCTGTTGATGCAGCAGCTGCTGGAAGAGAACGCCACCGTCGGCAAGATAAAGGAAATACTGGCCGGTTTCGGCATTGAGCTGCATCCGGAAAGAATAACCCGGACCCTTTCAGAGTTTGCCAAGATAGTTGGTCTGTTTCTCTATAATCAGGCCAGTTTCTGGGCAGCCAATATAATGAATTTTGCGTTCAGCTTTTTTGTGATGATCATCGTTATTTTCTTTTTTCTTATTGACCATGAACGATTAATCACCTATGTGCTGGAACTTTCACCACTGCCGGATGAACAGGAGCGCCAGCTTTTTAAAAAATTTGAAGAGATCGCCAAGGCGGTCCTGGTCGGCAACGGCATCTGCGGCTTGCTGCAGGGCGTTTTAGGCGGCCTCGTTTTTGCTTACTTTGGCTTGGGGTCACCCATCTTGTGGGGTGGCATAATGGCGATCCTGGCATTTTTGCCCATTGTCGGTATTGCTTTTGTGTTGGTACCCACCTCTTTTATCCTTTTCCTGAAAGGAAAGATCGGCCTGGCAATATTCATGCTTATTTTTTATGCAGCCCTGTCCTTTTCCGTCGAATACCTGCTTAAACCATGGATGGTCGGCGGACGGGTAAAAATGCACACCCTGCTGGTCTTTCTCTCTATTATTGGCGGGTTAAGTGTATACGGGGTGCTGGGCATTATTTACGGCCCCTTGATAGTCACCGCATTTTTGTCTCTGGCCGATATTTACAGGAAAAACTACAGCGAATACGTCAGAAAGGCAGGCTGTTAAGTTTTAGAGGTGCAATACTTCAGCAGCACTGAGCTTTGTAATAAAAAAACCCGGTCAATACTGACCGGGTTTTGTGTTTTTGGCTCCTCGGGCAAGACTCGAACTTGCGACAAGGTGGTTAACAGCCACCTGCTCTACCAACTGAGCTACCGAGGAATAATCTGGAAGCGGGTTATATAGTAAATTAATCTGTATTCGTCAATATTTTTGATCTTTAAAAATTAAATCATTTTTCATCTGGGTACAACCTTTTTCCTTGACTCCTGGGAGCACAGGATGGTAGTGAATAGGGTCTTCATCCACCGAACAGGTTCGGGGCGTAGCGCAGCCTGGTTAGCGCGCCTGCCTTGGGAGCAGGAGGTCGGAGGTTCAAATCCTCCCGCCCCGACCATATCTTTGAATAATATGCTGCACAAAAAGCCCCGGTTGATAAGACCGGGGCTTTTTTCTTTTAGCGTGCCAGGTTATTACATGAACCGGTATTCCAGGCCAAATGCAATGAAGGTAATGTCTTTTTCGTACTCGATTTTGGCGCCGGTTGTGCTGCTTACAAAGTCATCATCCTCATACGAAGAATAGCCGACGCCCAGGTTGATATGAAATTTCTGATTATATGCATAAGCTAAGCCGCCGGCAAAGGTATTGGCATCAAGCTCCGGATTTTCCGGCGTCATGTCTTCCGGGTCAATACCTGTTTCTGTATGCATGTAGCCGATGCTGGCCGTGAATTTATCATTAAAGACATACTCTAAGGTGAGACCTGCGTCATAGCCGGTGTCCACGTCATCCTCAAGGCCTTCCCAGTCCGCTTCACCATTAAAGTAGAATGTCAGGTTCGTCTCGGCCCGTAATTTTTCTGTGAGCCAATAGGAAACGCCAAGCCCCAGGGAGGGGGCCAGGTCTTCATTCACATCCTGGCCATCAACAATGCCGAGTGCGGGCAGCACATTATTGTTGTCCTTTTTTACGTCGGTATCAAATTCGAGATCGGTCTTGGTTTCAAACCGGGCGCCGATATTAAGCCTCTCGTTGGGTGCAATGTTAACTCCGAAGATTGCCCCCCAGCCGTCCGCATTCTGTTCAAAATCAACATCTGAGGTAACATCAGTAACTCCAGGAATCTGGGCACCGGTTGGAGTCGGGCTGGTGGTAACAGATCCTTTTGCTTCGATCGTGCCATCAACATACCGTATGGCGGCAGATATTGAAAAAATATCATTAATGGCATAGGCCCCGCCAAAGGTGTAGCCCAGGTCGTAACTTTTCGCCCAGATGTCCTGGTGGGTAAGGGTGCCGTAATAGGTGAATGGAGGAGCTGCGGGACCGCCGGCGTCTTGCACCATAGCATCTACTGTCCGGTCGGCTTTAAAGGTCATCCCGGCGCCAAGGGCCATGGTAGTTGCATCGCCTTTTTCCCAGTCAACCTCACCGCCGCCGCCGACAAAGGTGAAGGAGCCGAACAGCGCCCAATTATTTTTTTTGTAGACAGCAAAGACCCCTGGAAAGGTGGAGGATTTGTCCGACTGGAAGTTCATGTCATTGACTTCGTTCTTGTAGTCCTTGTCTAGGTACTGAACTGAACCATTGATTGTGAAGCCATCCGTCATCTTCACCGTGCCGGCCGGGTTAAAGGCAGCGATATCGGCGTAGTCGGTGGCCGCATTCCGGTTCAGGGTCCTGATGTATTCAGCACTCCAGTTTGTCTTGTTGACGACCGCTCCGGCAAACACCGATGCGGAGCCGGCAAGAATCAAGCTAAACGTGGCAATACCAATTAAAACCTTTCTCATCTCTCTCTCTCCTTATTGCAATAATGTTAATCTCAGATCATCCATCCAAAATATTCATTAATTTCTAACTGTTTCATGACCGAAATGTCAAATCTAATTTGTTGAATTAACTGATTTTATTATTAATAATTCAAAAGAATTAAACAATATAAGCCTACAGTGCTGCAAGAATTTCTCCTGCTGTATGCAGAATAGCCTGGGGGGAGGGCCGGACCTGCGAGGGCAGTGTTACCATAAGCCTGCCATCCGGGGTAAAGCGGCAATCGTTTTGTGCATTTTCAACCAGAGAAAGGATTTTCTGCGGTTTAATAGGTGTTTTTTCATGAAAAGAAAAGATAAGTGTATCCTTGCCCTGTTCCAGCTTGGCGACTAGAATTTTGCGCAGCTTTATTTTCAGCAACATTATATCAAAAAGATTGAGTGTTTCCTCGGGCAGTTCGCCATACCGGTCCTTGAATTCATCCTGCAGGTCCAGAAGTTCTTCCTCTTTTTGCAGATCGCCGATTTTTCGGTAGGCAATATAGCGCTGTCCGGTATCGACAATATACTGCTCTGGAATATAGGCTGATATATGCAGATTTATTTCAGGTTCAACCAACTCGACAACCGCTTGGCGGGCCGACTTTTGCTTCAGCTCAGCCACTGTATTTTGCAGAAGCTCCAGGTAAAGGTCAAAGCCGACCGCTGATATATGGCCGCTTTGCGAGACGCCGAGAATATTGCCGCCACCCCGTATCTGCAGGTCGCTCATGGCCAGCTTAAAACCGCCGCCCAGTTCACTGTAATCGAGCAATGCCCGTAGTCTTTCCTTGGCATCCTTGGCAAGTCCGTCGAGGCTGGGAACCAGCAGGTAGGCATATGACTGTTCGCTGCTGCGGCCCACCCGACCGCGCAGCTGGTAAATCTCCGCCAGCCCCAGCCTGTCGGCCCTGGTAATGATAATGGTATTGGCATTCGATATGTCGAGGCCTGATTCAATGATCGTCGTGCATACCAGGACATCAACTTCTTTGTTGATAAACCGCACCATGATTTCCTCAAGGTTTTTGCCGGGCATTTGTCCGTGGGCCACGGCCACCCTGGCCTGGGGGGCAAGCTTTTGCACCTTCCGGGCCATCTCCTGGATAGTGCGGACCCTGTTATGGACCAGAAAGGTCTGGCCGCCCCTTTGCAATTCCCTGGTAATGGCCTCTTTAATTACCAGGTCGTCATAGCGTGCTACAAATGTTTTAACCGGCCGCCGGTGTTCCGGCGGGGTGCTTATTACAGAAAGGTCCCTGATGCCAAGAAGCGACATCTGCATGGTACGGGGGATAGGGGTGGCGGTCAGCGTCAGGATGTTGACCTCGGCACGCAGCCGTTTTATTTTTTCCTTGTGGCTGACCCCGAAACGGTGCTCTTCATCAACTATGAGGAGTCCCAGTTTCTTGAATTCTATATCTTTTGACAAAAGCCGGTGGGTGCCGATTATTATATCCAGTTTGCCGTTTTTCAGTTTTTTGAGTATACGTTTCTGTTCAGCCTGGGAGCGGAACCGGTTTATCCGATCAACCAGCACCGGGAACCCTTGTAGACGGTTTTGAAACGTTTCCGCATGCTGTTCGGCAAGGACCGTGGTTGGCACCAGCATGGCGACCTGGTAGCCATCTTCGACAACCTTGAACGCCGCCCGCACCGCCACCTCTGTCTTGCCGTATCCCACGTCGCCGCATACCAGCCGGTCCATTATCTTCTCAGAGGTAAGATCTTCCAATGCTTCATCAATGGCCTTTTGCTGGCCGGCTGTTTCATTAAAGGGAAACGATTCCTCCAACTCATGAAAAAGATCGCCGGGCGGCGAGAAGGACCTGCCTTTCTGCAGTTCTCTCTTGGCGTAAAGCTTTAAGAGGTCCCGGGCAACTTCCCAGACCTCCTCTTTTACTTTTCGCTTGGTATTGAACCATGATTTACCGCCAAGCTTGTCCAGCTTTGGTTTCTTGTCGGAGATGCCTTTGTACTTGCTGACCGAATTGATTCGATCCACCGGGACATATAATTTGTCATTGTCACGGTAATTGATTTGCAGAAAATCATTGGTGATATCCGGCAGCGTCAAGGTCACCAGTCCGCCATAAATGCCCAGGCCGTGCTGGCTGTGAACCACTATGTCTTCCAGTTGCAGTTCGTCAAAACGGACAGCTTGCCCTGCAACAGCCCTGGCTTTTTTCCTGGGTCCCAGCCGCCGTTCACCGAAAAGCTCATTTTCCGACAGGACATGAAGCTGCCGCTGGCCCGGTATAATAAGATCAAAACCCTCGGAAAGCGGCTGGTCAATAAGCAGCAGGGGTTCGTCATCTCCGGTTCTTTCCAGGGACGACATCTTTAAATATCCCGCTTGGATATGTGAGTCAACCTGGTGGTGATCCAGAAGTTCGCTTAAATGGTTGGCATGCCGTTGGGAGCGGCATGCCAGGACGACCAGGCCATTTTGGGACTGCCATTCTCTAATTCTGTCAGCCAGGGGGATCAGTAATCCCTGTTTTTTTCTCTGCAGCTCAATTTCCTGCCTGAGAAGTTTGTGGTTGCCTGAGGTAAAATGAACGGTGCTGTGCTTATCCGAATCCTCCTCTGCTGCAAAATCACTCATTTTTACCTGGGTGAAAGGAGCCAGTTTTTCCTGCAGAGCTTCTTCAGGAATAAAAACGGTTTCCGGCAGGAGGGCAGGTACATTTGACGCTAATGCTTCTTTGTAATTGGCTTGGATGCGCTCCCAGGTCAACTGGACAGAGCGCTTTATCTCATCCTGGTCAGCAATAAAAACTATAGTGTTTTCAGGCAGATAGTCCGTTGGGCATGGACAAGCCGGGGCCTCATCATAAAAAAGCGGCAGCAGAAACTCTATACCGGGAAAACGCTGTCCGCTGCTGACTTTTTCCCAAATAATACTGACCCCGTTAGCTGGCCAGTTGAGGCTCTCTGCAGCAGTTTGGAGACGGCTTCGAAATTTTTTACTTTCTTCAGAGTCAGGAGCGGGCAGCAGAATATTGCTGGCCGGCAGTATGTCCGCCTCGTTAAGTTCGGCTAAAGAACGCTGGGAGATTGGTTCAAAGCTTCTTAAGGATTCAACCGTGTCACCGAAAAAATCAAGCCGTAAAGGCGAGTCATACCCAGGGGCGAAGATGTCGATAATGCCCCCCCTGATTGAAAAGTCTCCGACTGACTGCACCAGGGAAACGGATTCATAGCCATTGGCAGTCAGATTCCGCACCAGTACATGCTGGTCAATTTCCTCGCCGTTCATCACCAGTTCGACCGCTTGACCGAGATTGTTTCTCGGGATAACCCTGCGCAGCAATGACTCACAGGAAGCAACCAGGATTAATGGCCCTTCTAATATAAGAAGCCGATAGAGGACTGACAACCGCTCGGCTACGGTTACCTGGTCAGGCGACAGGGGAGTATACGGTGGAATGTCGAATGCCGGATAATGGATAACCGGCAGATCAGTGAACAGCCTGAGATCAACTGCTGCCAACTCCGCCTGCCGTTCTGATGGCAGCACAAAAAGGATGGATTGGCCGGTGTTGTCAGCGGTTTGGGCCCCTATAAAGGCTCCGCTGCTGCCACGCAGTCCTGTTGCATTAATAAGCTTACAGCCACTTTCAAGGAGATGAAGCAGTTCGTCCATATGCAGCGCAGGAAATCAGAGAGTTGCGAAATAATAAAACAAGGAGTTTGTTTGCAAGTGGAGCGTAACCGCTTATTAAAAAGTTGACAATGTTGTTTTCAGCTGGACTGGGAAAAAATCGAGGACTGAAATATTCGGGCTAGAAACTGCCGCCCATACTGAAATCCCAGTTGCTGGTATCCTCATCAGGATCCGGGTCTATGACATAGCCCCATTCCAATCGCATCGGGCCCATGGGTGACAGCCAGCGCAGACCGGTGCCGACACTTTTTTTGATTTCATTAAAATCCCATTTATCTCCGTATACATTTCCTGCATCAAAGAAGACCAGTCCGCGTAAACCGCCACGTTCGACAAGCGGGAAAAGATATTCGATATTAGTGAACCACATATACTTGCCGCCAACAATATCAGTTACACCTGTTTCCGGGTCTGTCTTTTTAACGCCAATGCTTCTTGTTTCAAAACCGCGGATCGTGTTGATGCCGCCAAGATAGAATCTTTCAAAGTCTGCCAGGGAGTCAGCCTCATTCTCCCAGACCTGGCCGGCCGACAGTTTGAAGTGAAAGGCGGTTTTATCAAAGAAGAAACCCGGGAAAAACCAGCTGGTGAAACCGTCAACCTTGGTAAATTCACTGTCGCCGCCTAAGGGGCCGCCGGCATATTTACTGCGCACGACATTCTGCGAGCCTCTGGTGGTAACAAACATACTATTGCGGGTGTCCCGCGTCAGATTGAGACCGACATAACTGGTAATATTGATGTGCTGGGACTCAATGATGTCATCCGGAGCGTCGTCGTCAATATCTTTCAGGTCTGTGTTATCATAACCATAGGAAAGTATCATTTTCCAGAGCTCCCAGACCGGGTAGCCCAGCCGCGCGGCAAACCCCTTGGAGTCCCTGACGTAGGTATCATAGTCCCTTTCCCAGCTATATAGATCAAAGCCGGCCATCAACTGCGTATCGTAAAGATGCGGTTCTGTAAAGCTAAGATTGTACCTGGTAGACGTGCCGCTCAAGTTTAGCTGCAGGGCCAAACGCTGGCCCCTGCCAAACAGGTTGTTCTGGCTGATTTCACCCATGAACATAATACTATCCACTGAACTGTAGCCCGCCCCGACACTGAATGCCCCGGTTGGTTTTTCCTTGACTTCAACTATCAGGTCCATCATGGTCTTATCTGGGGTGGGTTCCGGATTAATACTGACTTCCTCAAAAAAATCCAAGCGCTGCAGACGCTGGTGGCTTAACCGCAGAGCTTTGGAATCAAACACGCCTTTTTCCCTGACCAGCAGTTCCCGTCGGATAACTTTATCCCTGGTGCGGGCATTGCCCTTTATTGTGATCCTGTTGATATAGACCAGGTCCCCCTTGTTTATATTGATGATGATATCAACCAGCTTTTCTTCCTTGTTGGTATTGATCGTTGGGCTGGCTTCCGCATAAGCATACCCCTGCTCAGCATAATAATCGTTGATCCACAGGATATCACTGCGCAGAATGGAGCGGTCCAAATATTCCTTTTTAAGGACTTTAAGCAATGCCAGAATTTCATCCTTGGTGCCGATGATATCGCCTGACAGGTCGACATTGCCGACCTTATAGCGTTCACCTTCAGATATTTCGATAGTGATATAGAGCCATTCCTCTTCCTGGACAATCTCAGGCTTGTCAACCTTGACCTCGATAAAGCCGTTATTATGGTAAAAAGCTGTTATCCTTGCCGCATCTTGCTCGAGCATTTCCAGGTTGAGGACACCGGAGTCGTTAAACCAGGAAAGCCATCCTTTTTCCTTGGTCCCCATGACCTTTTCAAGCTTGCTGTTCTTGAAAGTTGTGTTGCCGGCGAACCGTATGTCTTTAATGAAAACTTTTTTGCCTTCTTCTATGGCAAAGCGGATATTCACCCTGTCCGACTGGGGGTAGGAAAGATTCGGTGTAACATTGGTGTTATAAAAACCTTTGGATTTGTAAAGGGCCTGGATATTATTTGCCGCCTCACGAATTTTTTTAGGATTAAGAATGGTATTCGGTATTACTGAGATTACTTCCCGGATGGCGTCTTCTTTAAGTTCATCCTGGCCGCTGACCGTCACCTCGCTGATAACCGGCTTTTCCTTGACCTCGAAAACAACAGTTTTGCCTTCTTCGGTATCGGCAACCTTCAGCCTGACATCATCGAAGTAGCCCATTTTAAAAACATTTTTAAGGTCACTGCGTAACTTGTCAGCTTCATAGAGGTCGCCGGTCCGGCTGGTGATGTTTCGTAGAATTGCGCCGCTGTCTATTCTTGTATTGCCCGCTGGTCCAATACTGGCAATCAGGTAAGAGCGACCGGTATAGGCCAGGATGTCGGCGGCAATGCTATCTAATGATGCCTCAAGGTCGTTTAAATTTCGACCGTCCAGGTAATAGAAAGTTTGGGAAGAAGGGTCCAGCAGGTCATATACTTTTATATCGATACTTACTGTATCTCCCAACCTGGTAAGACTGCCTGCTGCAACATAGGTTGCCGCAGTGGCGGACTCAGTTGCAAAGTTCAGCAGTTCATCCATGGAAGGTGGCCAGGATTGCTGGTAATCAAACAGTTTTTGTGCTTTTTCCCGGTCGATGACAGTGAAAGCCTGCTGGCGAATTACATTGACCCGCAGGGCTTTTGCTAAAGCTGCATCGGCGTTTTCTGTAAGGCCTGTTTCGTCTAAAGGTGTATTAATTTTAAGGGGCAGAAAAAGGGTGGCAGGTAAAGGTTTGTGTCCAGCCTGAACAGGCACAGCTGTGAGAAAGGCAAGCGCTGTCAAACAGAGAACCAGCAGGGATAAAAAAAGCGGTAAGGGGTTCTTCCAGGATTGCCTGGCGGACTCTTTGTTCATGTCATGAAAATGGTCTCTTTGAAAAAGCTTCATATGCGCTGCGCCCTGTTGTTCTCTGTCAATTTTGCTCATTAGGTTAAGATGACTTAAAAATTTTCCTGCAATTATAAATTCGGCACATTATGACATTCTTCAATATTTTGCAAAGGTTGTTCGCCAGAAAGTAGGATTTTTTGCAGGTTTATTGTAATAAAACTGTCTAAGTTATGGTTTGCTCCTTAATGAGTCCAGCAACGGCTTCCTGCAGAAGGGCAGCCAGTTCGTTTTTGTCCTTGGATTTGCATCCTTTTGTTTCAATTGGCTGTCCAGCCCGAATAGTAACATTGCCAGAGCGCACTAGAAGATGCCCCTTGGGTAAAATATCATAGGTGCCGGTTATGGCAACCGGTACCAGGGGAACACCGGACTTGATGGCCAGCAGCATGGCGCCTGACTTGAATTTCTGCAGTTTGCCGTCCTTGCTTCTGGTGCCTTCCGGAAAAATGATGACTGATGTACCTTTGGCAATTTTTTTGGCTGCCTCATCCAGGCTCTTGATCGCCCGCCGGCCACGGGAGCGGTCTATCGGTATATAGCCGGCCCGGAGCATGGCGGTTCCCCAGATGGGCACCTTGAAAAGTTCTTTTTTGGCCAGCCAGCGGAAATCAATACCCAAAAAGCCCTGTAATGCAAGAATATCAAACTGGCTCTGGTGGTTTGCCGCAAAGATATAAGGGCGGTCCGGCGCCAGGTTTTCAGTGCCCTCCACCTGGACAGTAACGCCGCTCGCTATGCAGATAGAACGGGCCCACCAGGCGGCCAGACCCTGCACTGAAGCAGGCGGCTGGCGCAGAACGACTGAGCAGAAAATGGTGGCAATACTGATCAGCAGGGTTACAAGTGGTGCGAAGAAAAGAATAAATACTGCCCGGAGAAAGCGGAATAGTTTCATGGGAAATCAGGTTTAGAGGATCTCCTCCAGGGGAGAGATCCCATCTTTCTGGGTGGCTTCCAGCAGCTGTTTGGGCGAATGGATAAATTCTTCAGCCGCCATTTTTTCAGGGGACAGGGGCTGCCCCCCGTCGGCCGACGAGCTGTCGCCAAACTTTTTGCTGCTGAAAGGGGATAAAATGTTCAGGTGGCTCCACCTGGCTGTATAGTATTCTATAAAAAAGGGCAACTCGCTAAATATGGTGGCATCCGGGTTCGGGTCATCAAAGCTGGATTTTTTTAATTTGTCACAGGAAAGGGTCTGGGTCTTGTAAAAGTTCTCCAGAAATATCATTTCCGCCGGCACACTGGCCTTGTAGCCGAGGCGGTTGAAAAGCTTGATCACCCCGTTCATGAAGTTGTTGCCGGACTTGGCAAGCTTGTAAGGTATATATATCTCCTTGGGGGTGTTGAGTTCCATGTAGGATTTAATGGTTAAGATCAGTGTGGCGAGCTCAACCGCTTCCGGGTCGACAAAATGAAAATGCT
>PJEL010002161.1_pt1 | contig 18513 bp, 25 predicted proteins | sample 1853271 | NCBI WGS metagenome assembly PJEL01 (sample SAMN08108733, study PRJNA415343) | Invertebrate metagenome, whole genome shotgun sequencing project. | host: Globobulimina | place: Sweden: Gullmar Fjord | collected 2015-08
TTGGAACAGCTTCAAAAGCGGAAGGTGCTCATGCATTTGCTGTGTTCTCGGTTGGTGGTGGAGCTGATTTAGTATTAACCGTTACTGGAACATCAATTACGGATGCAGGAGTAAGAACAACTAGTGATAGTGAAGTCATTACGTCTGGAACAGTTTTAACAGATTTTTATGTTGAGACTTCTAAAAAATGGTTAGGGCAGGTAACTTACACAATCTCTACTACTGGTACAGATGGAACATATGTATTTAATTATGGTTTTGCAAAATATGAAGATTTTGGAAATAAACATTTTACAGTAACCGATTTTGAAATGGTTGGTTTATCTAATCTTAATGCAGTAGATTTAAATATTACACTATTACACCATAAAACTACTGGTTGGACTTACCATGCAACTGCTTTTGTTCCTGGCTCTACTGCAATATGTGATATGGTAACAGATTATTCCACAGATGTTGATTTGGTTCTAAATGAAAACTTTGCATACAAAAGGGCTGGATTATCAACAGTAATTGAAGGGAATATTTCTGAAGGTGTTATGGTTAAACTTACACAAACAACAAATAACGCAATAAGATATGGTACGATTCAAATAGGAGTATTAATATAGAAGATATTATGTTAATATAACTTAATTTTTAACCGTAGCATTACGCTACATTTTTAATAATAATAAATAATCACGGGAGAAACAAAAATGGAAAACAAAACGGAAGAAAGTAAAACAGAAAAATTAACTTTAGGTGGGTTGCAATTATGTTCAGTGCCTTTACAATCATTAACTCAAGTAAAACTACCTGTAAAAAATTCTTATTGGTTGAATAAAACAATTGATAGAATTGGAAGAGAACTTGATGATTATGAAAAATTAAGAGTTGATTTAATTAAAAAATATGGTGAAGAAGTTGAAGGTAATGAAGGTAACTTCCAAGTAAAAAAGGAAAACGTTCAAGATTTTAATAAGGAATTTATTGAATTATTAAATATTGAAATAGAGGACTTTAAATTTACACCAATTTCATTAGAAACTTTGGAAAAATCTACTGTTGAATTAACTTCAATAGAAATTGGAAATCTTTGCAAATTTGGTTTTGTAAAAGAATAATAAGATAAGGAGGTAGTCATGAGTTATATTTACTTATCAGCGGCAGCAAATGAGGACCCAGGGCGAAGAGTTCAAAGAACTCTTACCGATGCAAGTACAGAACCTTGGATAATATTAGATTCATTATCACCAGGAGATACCGTTACAGTTGGCTTAGTAATTTCGTCTGGAGAAGGGACTATTTATTATACTGTTGAAGATCAAGCATCCATAATTAATGGAACAGCGGATGAGGTTGAATGGTCCAAGGGTTCACAAACAGGCACCTCTTATGGCTACTTCCCAAGCGGGATAACCGGAATTAAGTTTTCATGGACCAGTGGAACGATAAAAGGCATTGTTGCTGTCTAAAGGAATATTATGGTATTTTTAAAGTATGGTGCTTTCATAATTTCCAGTTGTTCTTTACTTTTAGTTGTTGGTGGTCATTTATTTACTCTTGGTAAAATAAAAGAATCAACTGTTACTAAAGATAAACTTAAAGAAACTATTGATGGGCATAAAAAACAATGTAATGGGGATGTTGTTAATAAAATAGACGAGTTGAAAGATTTAGTTGTTCTTCTCCATGATAAACAATCTGAAAAGATTGAAAAAATGGATAATAAAAGAGAAACGGCTAAGTCGCAAAATAATGAAGAATTGATGAAAATAAATGCTTCTATAGGAAAAATCTCAGGGTATATAGAAGCGATAAAGGATCAAAAGGGGAAGGTGTAAATTATGGGTAATGGTGGAATATCAAGACCATATAGAGAAAAGAAGGATAGTGATTGGGAATCAGAACACGATGCAAGGACTTTGGCTGAAGCCGAGGAAATTAAAAATGATCCAGAAAGACTTCGAAAAGCCAAAAACGCCGTTGAATACATGATAAAAGATAAGCAGAATAAAATTAAAAGTTTCAAGGCTATAAAAGTCAAATAATGGAAAATTGCGAAAATTTCATAACCCATATTATTCTCCACCACTCATTAACTAAAGATAGTGGAACAGTTTCTACACAAGCTATTAGAAACTACCATGTTTTTGATAGAGGGTGGAGAAATATCGGTTATCATTATATTATTGAGATAGTAAATGATTACCCTGAAATATTTGTTGGAAGAATGATGACGGAAACAGGGGCTCATACAAGAGGTTTAAATCAAAAGTCAATTGGGATTTGTATTGTTGGTAATTTTGATAAAAAGAAACCTTCTAAAATATTATGGAATAAAGCAATTAAACTGGTAAAATCTTTAAAGATAGTTTTTAATATTCCTATTGATAATGTTATAGGTCATAGGGAATATAAAAAAACAAAAAGTTGTCCAGGATTTAAATTTAATATGGATAAGTTTAGGGAAGATTTAGGTGGTTAAATGGAAAAATTAATTTTTTATTCATTTTATGGAAAATCTTTTATTTCAAAATTAATAAAATTTTGGACAAGGAGTAAAATATCTCATATTGCTATTGGTTTGGAAAAACCTTGGAATTACGAACTTATTGAAGCTTGGAAAGAAAAAAATAGTAAATTTAAAGTTAATTGGCATTTTACAAATTTAGATAACCATACAAAGGGAACTAAATATGATATTTGGGAATTAGAAGTTTCAGAGGATATGTATAAATTTTGTATGGAAAAATATTATAATTATGCATTTTATAAAATGGAATATGATTGGAAAGCAATTTTTAGTTTTGTATTTAAAACTAAAAAAGAAAATAGAAAAGGAAAAATGTGCAGTGAGGGAGCTATTAAACCGATACTTATTTGGGAAAATATAAATTCAAAAATTGATGCAAGTAAAATTAACCCTCAAGATTTTTTAAATTTAATTTCTATGATTGGTGCTAAAAAAGTTAAAAGTGGGAGAGTATAAAATGGGGTTTTTATCATTTTTAAAATTAGGAAAAAGTGCCGGTGAAGCTATTTCTTCACCTATTGATGCTGTGGGAAACACTTTGGATAAACTTTTCACCTCTAAAGAAGAGAAAGAAAATGCAAAAGCTGTAATGGCGAAAATTAAAATGAAGCCACAAATACTTCAAGCTGAAATAAATAAAATGGAGGCTCAACACCGTTCTATATTTGTTGCAGGCGCAAGACCTTTCATTTTGTGGATTTGTGGATTTGGATTATCTTTTGCTTTTGTTATAAATCCACTCATTCAATGGTTTACAAATAAACCAGGTCCAACTTTACCGTTAGATACAATAATGGAATTAATTCTTTGTATATTGGGTTTGGGTGGATTAAGAACCTTTGAAAAATTCACTAAAGTGTCTAAATAGGAGATTAATATAATGGCATTAGTAATTGTGACAACCCCAAGTTCTGCTGACGCAAATTCTTATGTGAGCCTTGCTGATGCTGAAACCATTATGGAAAGTGTATATTACAAAGATAATTGGGAAGCTGCCACAGATGGTAATAAAAATATTGTATTGGTTCAGTCAACTCGCATGATTGACGAGCAGATGAATTTTTATGGTAGCAGAACTTTTCCTGAAACACAGGCTTTAGAATTTCCAAGATATACTTGCCCAAAAAGAACTGGGACAAATGGGTATATTTCCTATTGGGATGAAAATGAAATTCCTGAATGGCTTGAACTTGCCACCACAGTTTACGCTAATTCGTTGCTTGGTGAAAATAGAGGTGCAGATAGTGATACAAAAGGTTTTAAATATTTAAAGGTTGATGTATTAGCGATGGAAGTGGATAAATTAGACAGACAAGCCACAATGTCTGATGAAGTTTGGGACATTGTTAAATTTTATGGAACTAAATCAGATAAATCAAGCAATTTTATAAAGCGAGTGTAAAATGAGCATAAAAACGGCGTTTCAAAATGCGGCCGTCACCGGCTTCAAAATCTTTGACTCTGTAAATATAGTATCAACATATACTTCTATTGGAACAAAAAGTTACGATGCAACTACAGGTACGGTTACAAGTTCAGACACCGATTATAATAGCCTAAATTTTCTTTTTACCAAATATAAAAAAATGGAAATTGATAATGAGCATATTTTAAAAACAGATGTTAAAGGACTTATCCCATATGATAATTTCCCATCTATTACACCTAAAGTAGGAGATGTAATTACAACAAGTACATCATTGGATTACTCAGTTGTTAATTTTGGTGTTGACCCTTCTGACGCTTTGTATACTTTTCAATTAAGATTAAAGGATGGATAAAATGGCTGATCAGTTAGAATTTAAAAAAGACCTGATTAAATTTGCAACAGATCTAAATGCCGAAGTTAAAGAAACGGTAAAAAAAGTTGCAGTAGATATTTTTACAGACATTGTATTAACATCACCTGTTGATACTGGTGCTTATAGAGCCAGTCACCAATTGGCTATTAATACTGTAAGTGATAAAGTTGTTAAACCGGAAAAAGGCCGTAAGTTTCAAAAAAGAGGTGCAACAACAAGAGCGATGAAGCAATTGAAAAATATAAAAAAATATACAACTAAAGATGTTATATGGATAAGTAATAATTTACCATATGCAAAAGTTTTAGAATTTGGAGATAGTACAGATAGAAAAGTATATGCAACTTATATTCTCGCTATACAAAAGGCTGAGGATACGGTCCAGAGAGCACTTGATAAGATATAAGGATAATATAATATGTTTGCAGAGGTCTCACAAGCTATAGAAGAAAGAATGGATACTCAATGGACTGCTTTATACCCGTCTATTGATGTATTTTATCAAAACACTGGACAAAAAGCATCTGATGGAACAACTTATCTCAGTTTAGATATTTTATATGGTGAAGCAGAAAGAAAAAATATAGGGGTAAGTTACAGAAACCATAGATTAAAAGGGTTTATAAATGTTAATGTTTTTGTGCCAAGGAATACAGGATCAAGAACTGCATTAGGATATGCCGATTCTGTTGCAGGTATTTTTAGAGATCAAAATTTTGATGGAGTTACGTGTTTAAGCCCATCAGTTAGAGAATTAGATCAAAATAAATCATGGCTTCAAGTTAATATTCGAACTGAATTTTGGTTCGATGAAGCCTTCACAGGATAAAAGGATAGTATAAAATGAAATTAATAAAACAAAAAATAAAAGAACGGGCAAGCCCTCGATAAGTTAAAAAATATAATAAAGTGATATTACATAAATAATTAAAAATAAAGGATATAGGTGAATTAGATGAGTGACACAAACAGAGTTCAACTATCGTACTTAGTAGAATCTACGTGGGGAGTAACGCCAGCTTCAGCACTAACAGATATGAGAATCACAAGTGATGATTTAATTTTTAATGTGGCAAATATTTCCTCTGAGGAAATAAGATCGGATAGAAATATCCCTGACCTTATTCAAACAGGGGCTGATCCTTCAGGGGGGTTTAATTTTGAACTTTCTTTTGCAAGTCCAGCAGATGTTTTTTGGGAAAGTGCTTTATTCAGTTCATTTGGTGCTGATCTTGCTTTTTCACAAAGTTCAGATGTTTCAGTCACCGGAGCATCATCAACTTATAGCTCAGCAGGTAGTAATTTTACAACTACTACTGCAACTGATGTGGGGAGATGGGTTTATGTGGATGGGTTTACAAGTTCAGTAAATAATGGTTGGAAACAAGTTGTAACTTCAGACACTGATGATTTAGTAGTTATATCACCTACAACTATGGTTGATGAAGTGGCAGGTGCATTGACTATTACAATGAATGGCAAACGTATGAAAAATGGAATAACAGAAAAATCATTTTCAATTCAAAGGGAAGCGTCTGATATTGCCGAATTTTTCATTTTTAGGGGTATGATTGTTAATACTGCAACATTAACTGCAACGTCAGCTTCTATTGTGACTGGAAATATGGCAATGATGGGTAAGGATGCAGCTCTTCAGCAAGCTACGTGGGGAACTGGTGCCAATGTAGCAGCCCCAACTAATGATATAATGAATGCTGTTGCTAATGTTGGGGATATTATGGAAAATGATGCTGTTGATGCTGATTTATATTTTCAAGAAATTTCATTTACTGTTAATAATAATCTTAGAGGTCTTCAAGCAATTGGTACACTTGGGAATTTTGATATTGGTTCAGGAACTTGCGAAGTAACAGGGACGGCGAACGTATATTTTAAAGATGATACAATGTACGACAAATATGTTGCTGGAACTGAAACTTCAATATCATTTTCTATTACTGATAGTGATGGTAACAGTTATGTTTTTTCATTTCCAAGAGTTAAATTTATTACTGACTCAGGTGCACAAGCTACAGGGATAAACTCGGATTTAATGGAAAATATGACGTGGCAAGCAATATTAGATTCAGATACTTCTGCAAGTATGGAAATAAATTATTACGATGCCCCATAATTTTTAGGTTTTTGGGGTGGGCCATTATGTATTTTCCCGTGATACTAAATGAATAGTCTTACCCACCCCTTTTTTTATATTTTTATTAATTACGGGAATAACGGGAGAAACAAAATGGATATTAAAAATTTTAAAACAAATCAAGATTTAGAGGAAAATGGAAAATGGGAAGAGTTTGAAAACGGGTGTAGACTTTTAATTGCCAGGGCTGGAAATAAAAAATGGAAAGAATATTGGAAAAAAATTAGTAAACCCTATAGAAAACAAATTAAAAGAGAAACTCTTTCAGAAGAAAAAGGTAATGAACTTATTATTAATGCTATGGCCCAAACAATCTTATTAAATTGGGAAAACCTTCTTAATGATGGTGTGCCACTTGAATATTCAAAAGAAAATGCAATTATGGTTCTTTCAATACCAGATTTTAGAGAAACTGTTAGTGAAATATCCCAAAGTATGGAAGCTTTTCAAGCTGAACTTGACGAGGAAGATAAAGAAGATTTGTAAAATATCTCCAATGGGAAATGAAATATGGTGAACATTTAAAATTCTTTCTTGATATTGAGGAGGAGAGTGGTAAAACACTTCCTCCACTTCAAGAAGAACCAGATTTATGTCCATGGCTTATTGAATATTGGAGAATTTGGAAAACATTAACTTTTAGTAGACAAATTGGTTTTGGAGTAGGGTATATTCCTTATTCAGAAATTATTTGTTATTTAAATGAAAAAGAAATTTCTGACGAAGAAGAACGGGATAGAATAATAGATATTATCCAAATGTTAGATTGTGTATATGTAAAAGAGGCCAACAAGAAAAAGCCAAAGAAAACAAAATAAAAAAAGGAAGAATAACATGGCTGATATAAAAGTTGGATTAGATGCAAGAAGTTTTAACACTGAAATGGCTAAAGTTGATAAAAAACTTGATGGCCTGGCAACAAAATCTAAAAAATCAACAGATAAAGTCGAAAGTAATTTTTCTAAATTGAAAAAATCTGTTTTCAGTCTAAAAGGAGCTCTTATTGGTCTTGGTTCTGCTTTTGCCATAAAATCTATTCTTACAAATATCATAACAATTGGCGCTGAATTTGAAAAAACAATGAAGATTGTTCAAGGAGTTTCAAGAGCTACTGAAGAACAATTTAAATCAATGAATGAAGTAGCTAAACAACTCGGTGAGACTACTGAATTTACAGCAACTCAAGCAGCTGAAGGGTTGCGATTCCTAACCATGGCTGGTATAGAAGCAACTCAAGCAATTGCAGCACTTCCAGGGGTTCTTGATTTGGCCACAGCTGGTAATTTAGAATTGGGAGAGAGTGCCGACATTGCCAGTAATGCAATGACTGCTATGGGTTTAGGTGCTGAAGATTTATCAAGGATTAATGATTCATTCATAGCAACAACCACAAGATCAAACTCAACAGTTAGAATGTTAGCTGAATCATTTAGATATGTTGCTCCTACTGCTAATGCACTCGGTTATGATATTGAAAGAATGAATGCATTATTAGGTAAATTACATGACTCTGGAATACAGGGAAGTATGGCTGGAACTCAGTTAAATCAAGCATTATTACGATCTCAAAAATTAATGGCTAAAATGGGTATGGAAGGTGATGTTATTGATTTACTTAAACGTATGAATGATGAAATGTGGAGTGTTGACGATATAATGCAAAAATTTGCAGGCCGTGGTGGTAGGGCTATCCTTGTTTTAAAAGGTATGGTTGGTGCAAGTGATGAAGCAGCAGGTTCAATTCAAAAACTTGAAAAAGACATTAGAAATGCAACTGGTGAAGCTGAAGATTTAGCAGTTAAAATGAGAGATACAACTATCGGAGCTTTTAAAGAGTTGCAATCAGTAATTGAAGGTATTGCACTTGGTTCTTTCGAAGATAATATGGGTGGTTTTAAAAATTCAATTAAAGGGTTAACAGAAGAGGTTAGAGATAGTAAAGATGAATTTCAAGCACTTGGACAAGCATTATTAAACCTCGCAGAATTTGGAGTTAAAACAATTGCGGTACTATCAAGAGTTTATGACTGGGGAAATCTTGCTTACGAAGTACTTAATGATGTTGATAAAATTAACTTAACTCCAAAAATGCAATTTGAACTTGATATTAAAAATGCTGAAAAAAAAGTAGAAAATTTACAAGAAAAATTTGATAGATTGCAAAGGCGTGACCCAACAAGCCCAAAACTTGAAGTTATAGCAAAATCTATTATGGGATGGAAAGAACAAGTTGTACAATCTGGAAAAGTATTGGATTTTTATGTTAAAATGAATAAAGAAGAAAAGGATAGAGTAAAAAATGCAAAAGAAATAGAAGATTCCTTTAAAGCTTCAGAAAAACTTTTTGGGATTCAAGCAGGACAATATAGCCTTATTGCTGATAAAGAAAAAATTATTAAAGAAAATAAAATAAAAACATTATCATTGATAGCAAAAGAGGCTGAAACTCAAGCTTTAATAAAAAAGCAATTAAGTAGCACTGGAGAATTGCAAAAAAAAGTTAATGGGTGGCTTAACGATTCTTTAAATTTATATACTCAAGAAGAAAAGAAAATAAATTCTATAAATAAACTGTTTGATGATGAAGAGAAAAGACTTAGTAAGATATACGGAACTGAAGTTGATATTTCCAAACAAAGAACAGATGCTATTGATTTAGTTAAACTTTATTTTGAAACATTAAATAAGGCTGAAGGAAAAGAAATAAATATAAATGAAATACTTAAAGAAAGAATAGGGTATACAACTCAAGAAGAAAAAGATTTAAAAGCTATTAATGAAATATATGACAAGCAAATAATAAAAAATAAAAATAATCTTGATAAAATCAAAGAGTTAAATAAAGAAAGAGGTAAGGCGTTAAAAACTATTAAAGATTATCATGATAGTGCTTTAGACAACAAACAGATATATGAAGCCGATGAAAAACACTTTGAAAATATTGGAAAACATCAAAATAATTTAATTAAAGCTAAAATTCAAGGTGAAAAGGAATATCAAGATCAATTAAAAGAAACTGAAAATAAAATAAAACGAATTAGTCAAAACATAGGTGAAAATTTTACGCAAGGATTAAAAGCTGGTATTGAAGGTGGTTTTGATGGAGCATTAGACCATATAAAAAACAATTTTATAAATGCTATTGGTGGGTTAATTTCAGATACCGTATCCAATACTATTGGTAAATCAATATCTTCAAGTTTAGTTTCTTCTAATATCGGAAGTGGTCTTAGTCAAGCAATAGGGACGATTGGAGGTGTTGTTGGTGGTGTAGCAGGTGCAGGAGTTGGTATGGGAGTTGATTTGATTACTAATTTTATTGAATCGGGCAAAGCCAAAGAAAAAGCGGAAAGAGAAACTTCAAGACAATATATTAAATCGTTAAATGATTTAAGAGAGAGTATTGAAAAAAATATTATTGCGTTAGAAAGACAAACGGCGGCAGATTATAAATCTCATGATTGGTCAGAAAAAATGTGGGAAGCTCAAAAGGACAGAACTGAAAAATCTGAAACTATTGGTGAAAGACCAACCTTGGGAAATTTATGGGGTGATTTAAGTAGACGTAAGGAAGAAATAAGGGAATGGGAGTTAACCGCTCAAAAAATAGAAGATGAATATTTAGCGGTAATGAAATCATTAAGAGTTGATATAATTAGAGATTCGGAAGAAATTTGGAAAGACCTTAATAATGAATATTTATCAACTTTTCAAATAGCTCAAAATGGTTTTAAGGATAAATGGACTAATATTGTTGATGGATTTATGGACTCCCTTGTTATTGGGGAAGATGGGCCTATTAAGGAAACAGAAAAATTTAAAAATTTAGTTGGGGGGATTGACGATCCAATAGAACAGTTTAAAATAATTGCTGGCAATATGAAAGATCAGTTTGAAACAATAAGCAATATGAATTTGGAAGAATTATTTGTTGATTTTGGTTTGAGTGATACTGATTTTTCTAACCCTGAAATGGAAGAAGCTATAAGATTATTAGAAATTTTAATTAAAGATGAAATAGCTTTTGAAAGAAAGAGATTTCAAACAATTCAAAATGCTATAAAAAGTGGCGAAGAATATACTCAATCAATTAGAGAATCAACAGCCCCTATAACAGCTTTAGATTCAGCTTTAGAAAGTGCTCAAAATCATTTTCATAATATAGGTGCCACTATAAGAGAACAAGACGGTACTTATGAAGACTTAAAAGAAAATATAAGTAATATGCATGATTCTTTTGATGAAATTGCTAATAAGATGAATGAAAGTGCTAAAAAAATAAAAGATGGGGATGTAAATGAATATTTAAGGGAATTAAGAGGTGAAATAACTCCACTTGAAAAAGCACTTGATTCAATGAATACTCAATTTGATAGTTGGGAAGAAGATATTAGACAATTAACAAACGAAGAAAATTCATTATCATTGCAAAGATTAGAAGCTGAAATGGAGATCAATAAACTTTATGATGCTGAGGGAAACTTAATAACAACTACATCTGAAACAAGTTCAAGTATAACAGAATTAAAAAATGAAATTGACGATCTTTCTAAAGGTGCAATTGAAGCTTTAAAAGGTTTAAATGATATGGCAGATAGAATGAAAAGTTTAAAAGAAGAAACTTTTGATAAGTTATTTGAAGACCTTGAATTTAAAGAGTCTGGTTTAAGCCGAGAAGATTGGGTTCAAAAGGAAATAGATAGGTTATTTTCATTACCTGCATTAACAGAGGAAGAATTTTCTAAAGCAATGGGTTATGTTGAAGAATGGTATGGATTCGCAACTGATGCAACACAAGAACAATTAGAAGTAATTGACGCTTGGGATGGTGTTATTAATAAAATTAAAGATTTATCTAATTCAATTGTTAGTGCTCAAAGAGATATTCGATCAAGTGAATTAAATGTTGCCGTACCTATAAAAAAATTGGAAGATATAACCCCAGATTATAATGAATTATTAAAAGCTGCAAAAGGTGGGGATGAAGCAGCTTTAAATGAGTATTTATCTTTTGCATCACAGTACCTTCAGATAGCTCAGGATACGTTTAAATCATCAGAGCAATACCAAAGTATATATGAACAGGTAATGAAGGATATGGACGACCTGAACACGTTTATTCAATCGGATGATTTTGCAGAAAAAATTTATAACGAAACACAAACAACAAATGACGAATTAAGTAAAATTGATTCCAATTTAGATTCCACAAATTTAAAATTAACTTCTGTTAGATCAGAGTTACAATCACTAAGAAATAAAGCTGATCAATTATCAGTAACAATTGATGGTGTTGTTACTGTTCATTTAGCGAGTTCATCAGTTGAATTTGGTTCTACTATAGTGGAAGCTACTCCAACAAATATTGTTCCAAAAGAGGTAGCTCAATTTGCAGATATGGATTTATCCGAACAACTGGCTTTTCAATCATCATTTCCAAGTTATGGAACAGGTGGGGTTATTCAACAGCCAACATTTGCTACTGTTGGAGAAGTTCCTGAAGCTATAATTCCATTACAAAACGGTGCTGTTCCTGTTAGAATTTCAGGTGGAATGGATAATAACAAGCCAATTAATATTATTGTTGAAATTGGTGGTGAGCAATTTTATACAGATATTGAAAAAATTGCTGATGATGTCCGAGTAAAAGCAGAAAAAAGAAATGCTGGCACCACACGAATTTATCAATAGGAGGGGAAATGATTTTAGCAGAGATTTATGTCAATCAAATATTATTCCGTATTTCTGACGAGGGGAAATCCCTTGATACTTATTATTGGGAAGAATATATAGTTTCTTTTGACAGCCCCCAATATAGTCTTGACACTGATCAAGGTGGTTTTGTTCGTGCAAATTTTGGCGGTATAGAATTATCTCCAGATTTATACGGAAGCGATTGGCCCCCACCAATCAAATCACCTATTACTATCTATTATTTGGGTGATGACGAAACCGATGAGAGTAATAAAACCACTCTTTTTGAAGGTACAGCACAAATTAATTCATATGATAGAAATTCTATAAAATATGATTTATATGGTGAAGATTATGAAACTCCATTATTACTTGAAACAACAGATTACAATGGTGATGTAGTTCCATTGCCTAAAATATTTGGAGATGTTGATTATGCCATACCAATAAGGCTTGCTGATGTTGGTGGTGACCCTACTTACCACAAAGCAGGGATTGTATCTACAACCCCTGGAAGTAATTTTAGCGTATTTGATGATGGGATTAATGTTGATGGTAATGTTACAGATAATGCTGACGGTACATTTTCATTAACAGTTTCTCCAGTTGGTGAAGTTTCCATATCCGGTATAGGTGAAGATACTTCATTAGATGATATTATTAATTGGGCATGCCATGCAAATCGTTTAAATTTAACATATGATGGTACTTATGCTCGAACAGTTCAACCTGATTTATCTTATTATGCTGTTAATCAGACGCCTTTAATTAGTTTCCTGTCAAATATTTGCTCTTTTTACACCCATTTGATTTATATCGATGGTTCAACACTTAATTTCGTTGATCTTTTCAAAAATAATGGAACAAGGGATGTTACAGAATTTGAATATTTTCCATCAAATTATGAATACAATATCCCATTATCAACTATTAGAGTGAGTTGGGAAGAAAGGGTTGCTGTTACTGAAACAATAGGGGCGTATGTAAAGACATATAATTATGAGACTCAAAAATTAATAAATGTCATTACATCGGGAACTACTGACGGAACAACAGCTAATAAGCTAATTGATTCCACAGCTGATTTTGTTACAGATAATATTCAAATTGAAATGACTGCTAAAAATATTACCGATAGTACACAAACAAAAATAATTGCTATTGATGATTTAAATACTTTATCATTAGAAGATGATATTTTTATTTCAGGGGAAGATTATGAATTAGGGTATGTGTTTCCATATGGGCAAGATAAAAGTGTAACCCCATTTACTACTGTAAGGTCGGATATAGAATTGGAACTCACTAATATCATGAATATACTACACAAGCCCCGTATGGTTATTCGTATGCCAATTGGAGATTCATTGCCACTACCAGGTGAGCAACTAACTATTGTAGATTCATCAACAATAGTTAATACACAAATTATTATAAATTCAAGGAATATCACTTACAATTTTAATAACGACAGTGTGATTATAATTGGGGAAGGGATTGTCAGTGAATATGTTGGAACGATATATGAATAATTTTAATTTACAAAAAAGTAAAAATAAATTATATTGAAAATATAGTGGTTAATTGGTTATTAAAAGTTTAATATACAATTATTTGAAAGAAATGGATTTAATATGAAAGTTATTTTTACAGATAATATATCCGCAATTAGCGCAGATGAACAGGAAACAAATTTCCCTATTGAAAACACCACTGATAATAATATCGTAAAAAAAGTATGGCGTGGAACAAGTGCTGATGCAACGGTTACTCTTACTGTAGAAGCAGATTCCAATACAGTGTCTATTTTTGGCACCAACGCCGGTAGTATAACTGTTACTGTTAAAGATATTACAGAAACCTCAACTCTATGGGGGCCTACTGAATATGACCTTAGAGGGGTGGACACTTTATTCAAATTCATGACTGACACAGCTGAAAACCATACTTCTATCTGGGCTGAATATGATGAACAAGCATCACAACATAAAATAATTCTTGATTTTGAAGGTAGTAGTGGAGTTGTTGTTCAAGCGGGAGTTATAAGAGCTGGTTTAGCTTCAGATTATAATAATGCCGAATACGGGTTAACAAATTCATTAAAGGATTATTCAGTTGTAAAAGAATTGAATAATGGTTCAACTTGGATAGATAATAAAAATATTGTTCAAACTTTTAGTGGAAATTTTTTAATATCAAGGGATGATGGTTTCCCTATTTTTATGAAACAGTTTCAAGATACTACCGGAGTGGAACCTTTGCCATGGCTGGTTTTAGATGTAAGTCAAGATAATATATATTCAATTTTTGCAAGAATGAATGTATTACCATCAGGAAATCATAATTACGTGGAGGAAAGTATTATTAATTTTGAATTAATTGAGATGGTTTAAGTAATTGAATTTATTAATAATAAATGAATAAAATGATAGAAAGATCAAAACAAATAGAAATGATAATGAATGCAAAATCAACACTAAAGAGTGTAAATGAAGATGAATATTATAAATTCGTTAGGAAATACCCAAATAATCTTGAATGGGATGTTTACAGGGTAATAGAACCACCACGTGGGTGTTGTTGGGATTTTTCTATTGATAAACCATTAGTTTCAATGGTAAGTTATGATTATTTAAAACCAAATGGTGAAATTGTTAATACAGAAGATAAAGAAAGATTTTATGGATATTATATAAAAGATGAAAATGAAGATGAATAAATTAAATAATTTTTTAAAAGGTATTGGAAGTATTTTAAATATTTTTCCAAGTACAAATTATAAAACCAAGCATTTAAATAAAACTCAAGAGGAAAGAATTTTGGGTTATTGGAATGAAACTAATAAACACTTTAAAAATATTATGGTAAAAATAGACAAAAAGGTTTAAGATGAAAGAATATTATATAAATGATAAAGATGCTATAATATTATTTAAGCAAATTAATGATATCGTAGGGTGGTATATAATGAAAAGAAAATATAAATCAATTATGTGGGAATAAAAAAATGAATATAAGTTTAGGGATAGGCTCATTACCGAAAAGGAAGGAAATCTCCGCCTTCTCTTCCCTATTTTTTTTAATGGAGATAATATAGGGAGAAATATTATGAAAAAATTAACTCAAGAAGAATTAAAAAGAATATTAGATTATAATCCTGATAATGGTTTATTTACATGGAAAGTTGGGAATAATAGAAGGGTTAAAATTGGTGATATTGCAGGAACAAATTCTAATGGTTATATTACAATAGCAATAAATAATAAACAATATAAAGCTCATAGATTAGCATGGCTTTATATGGAAGGTTATCTTCCAGAAAATAAAGTTGATCATATCAATAGGGTTAAAGATGATAATCGATGGGTGAATTTAAGAATTGTTTCAGATCAATGTAGTGTTAGAAATAGAGGTGAATTTAAAAATAATAAATCTGGAGTTACTGGTGTTTGTTGGGGTAAAAATGCAAATAAATGGTATTCTCAAATAAAAGTAAATTATAAATTAATTTATCTTGGATATTTTGAAAATATTAATGATGCAGTATTAACAAGGTGGAACGCAGAAGTTAAATATAATTTTTCTAATTGTAATTCAACTTCTTCAGCATACAATTATTTGAAAGAAAGAAACTTAATAAGTAACAATTAAGAGGTAAGGTATTATGGCAACAAGTTATACGTGGAATTTTTTTCCGATAGCTGGAACAGCGAACTACGAATCAGTGGGGCGGTCAACATTAGAGCAATGGCGATCAAATTGTAGCGATATAGACGAAGAAGTGACCGGTGGAAGAGCTGGGTTTGGAACATTACTCTTACATTTTGAAGATAAATCAGATACCTCACATATTCATACGCCGGCTGGGGATGCAATTAATGTGAGTGATTTAATCACTTTAGCTTTTTTTTATGGCCGGAGATAATATATATTAACAAATAAGGGTGGAATAGCATGGTGGATTATTTATTTAATGATGAAGATAATAACGAAGGATTAAATAATAACCTAAGCCAAACTATTGACCCACAAGAAGAATTAGAAGAAGGTATTAGGCGAAGAGATAAATATAATTGTCAACTTTGTTATTTACCACAAGGAAGAAAAAAACTACTAATTCATAATATAAATGGGAATAAAAAAAATATTCATCCAGATAACCTAATTACCTTGTGTAGTTGTTGTCAAAGAAAATTAAATACATGGTTGAGAATTAATAGGAGGGAGTAATGAGTAATGCTTTTCAACGAGTAGCAAGTGATTATCCAACAGTAACAACTGAAGAGGAATTATATGAGGTACCAGCTTCCACTGAATTCCAAGGTGATTTGCATATTTTCAATCAAAGTGCAGCTGCTGTAAATGTAAGTGTTGCTATTCTTGATGCAACAGGAACTGCAAGTAATGATGATTGGTTATTAAAAGAATATGTTCTTGAAGCTAAAGTTCCACAGCAAATAACGGGATTATGTTTAGGCGCAGCGGCAGCGGTGAATATTCAAGTCGGAACAGGTTCAACAGTTTCGTTCAATTTATGGGGTGTACTTACTACTTAAAATTTAATAGGTTACCATGGAAAGAAAAAATGCGCACCAGAAGATATTAAAACTATATGTGATAGTTGTTATGAGAAAATTCATGTAAAAATATTAAATAACAAATAGGTAATAACTTAATAAAAATAAGGGGGGGTTACGTGGGCCTTATAGGATTCGACACAATTTCTTTTGAAGAAATTAAAGATAGCGACCGTGGTGATTGGGAAAGTGGTTCAGACTTACAAAATATCCGTACTGATACAGGTACATTAAATAATTCTATTTATGCGGACTTAGCAATTAATACTGATGAAAGTTATACAATAAATTTAGATTGTAATAATCTTATTATTTATGATGGTGGTAGGGTAAATGCTTCTGGTTACGATGTAACAGTTTTTGGAAATTTAACAGGAAGAAATGCGAGAATAGTTTGCCAAAAACTTGAAGTTTTTGGGAATATAAATATTAGTAGAAAGGCCGGTGATTCTTCTTATACGAATATATTTTATGTGGAAGAGTTAATTTGCCATGGTAATGTAGTGTTGGATTATTGTGATTACCAGCTCGATCAAGCTGGTGGGAATGGATATTATTATGACGGAACAGGAGTAGAGTCAGCTTCAACGATCATCCAACAAATTAATGGAGATTTTACTTTAATTAACGATTTAACCTCGGATGCTAGATGGTGGTGTAGTTGGTTTAATATTGGTGGAGACTTTTATACTTCTGAAAGTACAATTACTTATTCGTCTAAATCTGTTGAGCATAATTTTTTATGGGCAGTGGGGGGTGATATTGAATTTGATGGACTTACAACATTATTGATAAATCAACCTTTTTCCTCTCCTCAAATGTCTGTTGTCGGAGAAATAATTTTTTCTCAATCGAGCGTTGAGTTTGATTTTAGTGGTTCAGTTGGACTCGATGGTGGTGTTAATCTCGGTGGTGATGGAGGGGGGTATATAGGTGGTGACGGAGCAACAGTTAGTTCGGTTTCCACTTCCGGGACTTATAATGGTGGTGGTGGTGGTGGTGCTGGTGGTGGAGCGTACCTTAGTGGCTCTGCTGGTGCTGGTGATGGAGGAGCAGGTGGAGATTCTATTTCTAATTTTACAGGAGGTGGAGGCGGTGGAGGTGGAGGAACCGTAAATTATTATCTATATTACGGAACAGGAGACTCAGGAACTACTTTAACTGTTGATGTTAGTGGAGGAGACGGTGGGGATGCATATGGGGCAGGTGATGGTGGTGATGGTGGTAATGGGGGAATATACACATTGACGTATGACTCAACTTCTATGGGGACAATTACTGGCGATTTTTCAGGTGGAACAGGTGGTGCGCTTGCCGGGGGTGGAAGTAATGGGGTGTCGGGTAGCACAGGTTCAGGCTCTCACACTTCAGGACAAGTTCCTTTAGGAATCCATTGTCCACAGAAACCGACATTTGTAACATCAACTGGTGCAACAACATCTACAATTGAATTTAATGTCCCAATAGATGTTAACGGTACTAATTTGGATTTCGAAATTATAGTGGAGGAAAAAATCACAGATACGGTTTGGTTGAGTACTTATGACCATAATTCTAATGATGATGCATCTTATTTTTCTGGAACTCCTCCATATTCTGAAGGAACTGGCACGGTAGTTTATACTCCTCCAACACTAACAAGTGGGTCTACTTATAGAATTAAAGTTGCAGCACTTAAAGATACTGATCCTTCATTTCAAGGTATTTATAGCAATTATATTGAAATTGTTTACACATAAGGTGTAGTTATGAAAAAAATATTTACAA
>PJEL010002162.1_pt1 | contig 18506 bp, 19 predicted proteins | sample 1853271 | NCBI WGS metagenome assembly PJEL01 (sample SAMN08108733, study PRJNA415343) | Invertebrate metagenome, whole genome shotgun sequencing project. | host: Globobulimina | place: Sweden: Gullmar Fjord | collected 2015-08
TGACCTTGATACTTGGGTAAACTTTAAAGTATTTGGTTTAACGGGCTTGATGTTTGTATTCTCTATTACCTCTATTTTGTTTCTATATAAATACTTACCGCTTGAAGAAGATGAACACGATAGCAGCAATGAAAAGTTAGAAAATAAACAAGAGCAAAACTAGTAAATCCAAGTTATCACCATGAGCCAGCTCATAATTTTTTTAAAGGAATATTGTCATGTTTTATGTTATTTACAGTGAAGATGTTGAAAACTCACTAAGTTTACGTCTTGCTGTGCGAGATCAGCATATTGAACGGTTAAAGGCACTACAAGCACAAGGAAAGCTATTATTAGCAGGACCATGCCCAGCTATTGATAGTGAAGACCCTGGTGAAGCTGGTTTTACCGGCTCGTTAATTGTCGCTGAATTTGAGAGCTTAGATGCAGCGCAATCATGGGCAGATCAAGACCCTTATATTGCTGCTGGTGTTTATAAGAAAGTCACGGTAAAACCTTATAAAAAAGTTCTACCAGCTTAATATAAATAAAACTTTCAGCTAAACTTACGCTAAATTTTCTATTTATTATGCAAGTTGATTCGCATTATTAAAGTACTTTGTACTGACAACTACTAGAGTTTGTAACCCTAAAATGATCCGTAATAAATCACTACTAACATTTGTAATTCTTTATCCTTTGTTGATGAGTACTCCTGCCAATGCAGCTAAAAGCATCGAAGATTGTCGAAAACAAACCGCTGAACAAATATCTTCAGCTTCAATGTCTCGATGTTTAGATGGTGTTATTTCGTATGTTGATAGGGAATTACAAACTTGGGTGAATTTACATACGTTTAATTTAGAAGAAAAGGCATTGGTAAACGGGCGTCATTCTGCTTTAAAAATGTTTAAGCGCTCACAAAGTAACTTTATTACCTATAGAGAAAATGATTGTCGCTGGCAATATTTAGCAATATCGCCATCAAGAGGGGCCGATTTAGCTTATAAGACTTGTTATGTCGAGTTGAGCCAGGGGCGTATAACAACCCTTAGCAACATAAAGACAACAAATCCTACGCCATAACCTAGTCTATTATTTATCCAACCAGACACTAAAAGGCATAGTTACTATATCTTAAGCATATATCAACCATGCCTTGCTTCATCTAGCTAAGCAAAGCCTGCTCGGTTTTGTCATCCAACTCATCTTCATCACTTAGCATAACAGCTAACCAACGCCCTTCTGGAGAACTTTCCAAACCTATTTTTAATATCATGGTTAATGGTACGCTTAATAACATACCTACCGTGCCTAAGAGCCAGCCCCAAAAAATAAGTGAAAGGAAAACCACTAAAGTCGATAGTCCAAGACCTTTACCTAGGTAACGTGGCTCAACCATATTTCCCATCACCATATTAATTAAAACAAAACCTAAACCTATTGCACCGGCTTCACCTATACCTAACTGCAAGATAGCCAACGTCATAGGTGGTACTGCGGCAATAATAGAGCCTATATTAGGAATATAGTTAAGTAAAAAGGCTAACACCCCCCATAATAAAAAGAAATCTAAACCAAAAGCCCAGAGCATTATCGAAACAATACAGCCGGTAGCAATGCTCACTAGGGTTTTAATAGCAATATAATGATTAACTGAAGATAAAAAACGTTCTATTTGCTTCAATCGCATTTGTGGGTCATCAAGCGCCAAATGCAATTTATGAGGGAAAGTAGATGCCTCAAATAACATAAAAACAACCGTCAATATAATCAAAAATAAGTTGGCCATTACTGAGCCAAAACTTGATAACATCTCCGCAGCTAAGCCCATTGCCGCAGCGGGATCAAAGTATTCTGTTACGATAGCTGAAGATATATGAATATCATGACGTGCAAAAAAGTCAGTTAACCAGCTAAATTGCTCTTTAAGTTGCACTCTATATTGAGGAATATACTGTGACAGTTCGTTTAACGAACTACCAACTAGTCCAGTTAAAAATACCGCCATAGTAACAAAAACCGCGATCACAAAAATAACTGATATGGCTTTAGGAATTTTATACTGACTGGCTTTATTGATTAATGGATTACAGATAATGGCAATAAATACCGACAGTAGAAAGGGAACTAATATATTTGCTGCGGTTTTAATACCAGCAAAAATTATAAAAATAGCCGCTACGGTGACAAATGCTTTAACGATAGAGCTATGATTTGAACTTGAAACCATGAAAATGAATCCTTATATTTTTATGGTTTCAATATACCTTAAATTTCTTAACTACTCTAGCTTACTTATTCATAAGCTCAGTTAATCAAGCAGTTACAGCTTTATCTCATTGTAGCTAATAGCATTGTCTATAAGTACCTTCGTCGAGCACTGTAAACCAATAATGAATTGGCAGTGCTCGTTTGCAAAACAAGCATGTATTAAGTTAACTTTCTTAATAAACCTTGGGTATTTTGTCTCATGGTATTAGACACCATAAAATAGCCTATTGATGAAACAAAAATGGCGCCACTTGCAGGGCCTAAAAGCCATAAGTAAGGATGCAGCCTACCTTCGACGCTAAAGAGTTGCTGTTGTATCACTAATAAAGCAACATCACTTACTAAAGCGGCAACTAAACCAGCAATAGCACCGAGTAATAAAAACTCATACAATGTTGCCAATTTAATCAAGCGACCTTTAGCCCCTAATGTACGCAGTATCACGACCTCTTGCATTCGTTCAGCTAAGCTTGCTTGCACCTGAGATACCAGCACTAAAGCCCCACTGACCAAGACAATTGATAAAACAAAGCCGATAGCAAGGGACACCTGCGCAATGATGGACTGTGCTTGCTCAATTTGTGCCTTAATATCAATCATACTAACGGTAGGATAGCGCTGTAATAATTGGCTTATATCCTTAGTATGACTTTCTTGTAACTTGGCAGCACTAAAATATGTTACCGGTACTTTACCTGCCATATTAGGGCTTAAGATCATAACAAAGTTAGGTTTTAATGTGCCCCAATCAACACTTCTAAAGCTGGTAACTTTAACGTCAAAAGCTTGTTCATTTACCAAAATAGTAATGACATCGCCCAATTCAAGATTGAGTACTTCCTTCCAGCCATCAAAAACTGAGACTTCAAGTTCGTCACCAGCCATACCTTCAGTAGAAAACCACTCACCTTCTGTTATTTCATTACCTTCAGGTATGTCATCAAGCCAAGTCAAGTTAGGCTCTCTACTCACCCCTTCTTTAGCATCATCATCTTTCTCTTCACCTTCTTGTTTAGATACTCTACGTGAGTAGGCTTCACCATTTACGGCATCAACTCTGCCACTAAATACAGGGTAGAAAGCTTCATGGGCAATATTATGTTCAGTAAAGAAACGCTTAATAGGGGTAACTTCTTGCTCACCAATATTGATAATAAACATATTTGGTGCATCAGCTGGTACTTGCATTTGCCAATCAGAAATAATGTCATTTTTAAGTACCACTAAAAACAACATTAGTTTTATTGCTAAAGCAAAGCTTATTAACTGAATTGCATTGGCGTTGGCGCGTTTTTGCAACGTCGCTATTGCTAAAGACCAGCTTGAACCCGGGCGTAGACCAAGACGGCGACCCGCAGCAAAAAACAATCGTGATATAGCAAATAAAATCGCAATAACAAATAAGGTTGAGGCAAATAAAATTAAGGTAGTGACAATTTCACCACTAAAAAGCCACATTAATACAAAAATGGTCAATAGTGATAACGAAATATGAATACGGCTTATTGCTAAGGTATCCCCTAAATTACGGCGTAATACCCGAAGTGGTGGGATATCAAATAAATCTAATAAAGGCTTTAATGAAAACATCAATGCGCAAATTAGCCCGATAAAACCAGATAGTAACCAAGGGCGAACTCCAGATGTTGGCAATTCAGTACCCATAAATTGAGCCAAGTAACTCGCGCCAATATGCTGCAAGACAAAACCAATCATCAAACCTGCGGCAATAGAGAAAGCAGTTACTAAACTAAGATGTAATAAAAAGATATTGCGGATAACTTGTCGGCTACCGCCTAATGTTTTCATCATTGCAACAGGGTCGTATTGACGTTCACAGTAGCGCTTTGCCGAAACCGCCATCGCTACGGCTGCGAGCATTATGCCAAATAAACCAGCCAACAATAAAAATCGCTCAGCTCGTTCTAAGTTATTACCAAGTGGAGATTGGCGATCTTTAATGCCTTGCCAATTTTGGTTACTTTTGAGTTGAGGTTTAAGCCAAGTATAATAGTCATCAAGCTGCTGCTGATTCCCAGAAAATAGTAAACGGTGAAATACTCGACTGCCGGCTTGAACAGCCTGGGTTGTTGGAATATCATCATAGCTTAGCAATACACGTTTATTACCCGACAATGAGAAAAATGGAGCATCAGGCTCTTTTACCAGTACTTTACCAATGCTAAAAACACCCGCACCAAGCTCAACTTGGTCTCCTACCTTAACGCCTAATGTATAGAATAACCCTTCACTAAGCCAAACAGAACCCGCTTTAGGCCCTGTATCAACATCATAAGCTTGGCTGGATAAGCTATCCTTAATGCTGATTTTTCCACGTAGTGGATAAGAAGCCGTCGTCGCTTTTACTGAGCCTAGCACTAACTCATCGTTAGCAAAGAGCATCGAATCAAAATACAGCATTTGAGCAGTATTAAGCCCAACTTCGCTAGCTTGTATCAATACCTTGGCATCAAAGGCATGATTACTCGATAAACGACGATCCGCAGCAATAAAATCACTACTTTTTTGCTCTATATTTAAGCTGATACGCTCGGTAATAGAAGATAACGTAAAGACTGTTAGTACAGCTAGCGCAATTGCTGCAAAAATAATGGTTAGTTCACCACGACGAAACTCTCGTGAAAATAACTTTACTGCCAGTTTAACCCACATTGACAGCTTCTCCTTCACTGATCTTTTCTAATTGACCACCTTCAATATGGATAATGCGCTGACATTGTTTTGCCAACTGTTCATCATGGGTAACTAATACTAATGTAGTATCATTTGATTTATTCAAATCGAACAATAACGTTTCTATTAAATGGCCATTTTTACTATCAAGGTTTGCTGATGGCTCATCAGCAAAAAGGATTTTAGGTGAGCCAATAAACGCCCGTGCTATTGCAACTCTTTGTTGCTCACCCCCTGATAATTGTGATGGATAGTGCTCTAATCTATGTGAAAGACCCACTTTATCAAGTAGTTCAATGGCTTGTTGCCTAGCATCATGATCGCCAGCTAACTCTGCTGGTAACATAACGTTTTCAAGGGCTGTCAAACTTTGTACCAGCATGAATGACTGAAAAACAAAGCCTATTTTCTCTGCTCTGACTCGAGCTCGTGCTTCTTCATCGAGTGTACTTAAGGCATCACCATCTAGATGCACTTCACCTTGGCTTGCGGTATCTAAGCCTGCCAACAAACTCAGCAACGTTGACTTACCCGAGCCTGACGCTCCCACAATGGCTACTGACTCACCTGACTTGACAGAAAAGTTAATATCGCTAAGGATAGTAAGGCTTCCTTCAAGCGTACTAACACGCTTAGTAAGCCCTGAAACTTGAATAACATTTAACTGAGAAAGTACTGACATGACACGCTGTTTCCTAAATTCTATTATTATCTTAATTTTATCAAACCTGCCCTTTTCAAGCTTTGCAAATGACAAAATATTACTTATTGGTGACAGCTTAAGCGCTGGCTATGGCCTTGAGCAAGCGCAAGCATGGGTTCATTTGTTACAAAATAAATATGTAGAAAAAAATAAACCTATTACCTTGATAAACACGGCCATCAGTGGACAAACAACTGACAATGCTTTATTGAGAATTGATGCTTGGCTTGACGCTCATCAACCTAGCCATGTCCTCATAGAGCTGGGTGGCAATGACGGTATTAGAGGCTTCCCAGTTAAACTTCTACAAAAACATTTAACACAACTTATCACTAAAAGTCAGCAACATGGTGCAAAAGTGGCCTTGATGCAGATTCAAATACCGCCCAACCTAGGTCCTAGATATAGTCAAATGTTTACTGATAGCTACGATAAAGTAGCAACAAGTACAGGAGCATATCTTATGCCCTATTTTATGACATTCGTCGCTGTAGACACAAGCTTAATGCTTAATGACAATTTACATCCTAACGCAAAAGCCCAGCCAATAATTCGCGACTTCATGTACAGTGAAATTGAGAAATGGCTTCAAGATAAAACTAGCGAATAAATCAGCACTTTAGCTACAATCTAGCTGGTGTAAGAGGTTGTTTTTAAGGTAAACTTAACATAAGTTTGGCGGCTATTTCCAAAGGTATTCGCTGATTCAAAGTGTTCAGTGCTGGTCATATTAAAATATGTTATTTGTTCCGGCATAATTATTAAAAGTGAATGCTTTGTCTATGATGCAAAACAACTTAACTAGAGCAACACTATGGACTTTATCTGGATACTTTTCGCCTTTATCTGTGGCTTAGCGGCTAAAACCACCTCATTGCCGCCATCAATTGGTTACCTCGCTGCAGGCTTTATGTTAAATATCGCCGGATATCAAGCTGATGACAGTTTAAGTGTATTAAGTGATTTGGGTATCACTATTATGCTATTTACCATTGGCTTAAAGCTTAATGTAAAAAATCTATTTAAAACCGAAGTCTGGTTAGGTTGCTCATTACATACCTTACTTTGGATTGTAGGCACAATCACATTTATTAAATTACTTGCACTTATGTCAGTGAGTTACTTCAGTGATCTAGATTTAATGACAGCAGCATTAATTGCTTTTGCCTTGAGCTTTAGTAGCACAGTGTGTGTAATAAAGTTGTTAGAAGAAAATGGCGAAATGCGCACCCGTCATGGTAAATTAGCCGTAAGTATCCTAGTTATACAAGACATTATTGCTGTTGCCTTTTTAGTGGTCGCAACAGGTAAAACACCTTCCCTTTGGGCTTTTGCTTTACTTGCATTATTCCTAATAAAGCCACTTATTAATCGAATTATAAACCATGTTGGTCATGGTGAATTGATACCTCTAATGGGATTTTTTCTAGCACTCGGTAGCTATGAGTTATTTGAACTAGTTAATATTAAAGGTGATCTAGGCGCGCTAATTATCGGTATGTTTCTGGCTTCTCATAGTAAAGCGACTGAGATTAATAAAGCCTTAATGAGTTTTAAAGATATCTTTTTAATCGGTTTTTTCTTATCTATTGGCTTTACTGCAATACCAACACTCGAGATGCTAGGGTTAGCAAGTCTACTTATACTATTAATCCCTATTAAATTTATCATGTTTTACGGCATCTTTAGCCTATTAAAAATGCGTTGTCGAAGTGCGTTCTTAGGTGCATTGTCCTTAAGTAACTTTAGTGAGTTTGGTTTGATTGTAGGTGCCTTAAGTGTCACTGCGGGCTGGCTTAGTAATGATTGGCTGGTAATTCTTGCATTAAGTGTTGCCATCTCCTTTATTCTAACAAATATCATTTATCGCTTCGCCCATAACCTATTTGCCAAGTACCGTGGTTTACTATCTCGTTTTGAGCGTGATACAAAACTTGAAGAAGACAGCTTTTGTCAACCTTGTCAGCGCCCTATTGTAATTATTGGTATGGGCCGTGTTGGCATGGGTGCTTATCAAGCTATTAATAGCCACAGCACCAATCCTGCTTGGGGTCTTGATGCAGATAAAGAAAAGATAACTTGGCTAACAGAAAAAGGGATTGAGGCTTATTATGGTGATGCCGAAGATATTCATTTTTGGGAAAGTATTAACCTTTCAAAAATTGAGCTGGTATTACTTGCATTACCTTCAGTTCAAGATGCCATTAGTATCACTACACAGTTAAACGGCGCCAATTATCAAGGTAAAATTGCTGCTGTTGCGCGCTATGATGATGAACGTTCTGAGCTTGAAGATTTTGGTATTGATAAAGTCTTTAACTTTTATACTGAAGCGGGTGTCGGTTTTGCCGAGGAAAGCTTAGCTTTACTGCCCAAAGCTTAGTAAAGGTAGCATTTTATTGAGCTGGGACGATTACGGAATTTATAGCTAAGTCTGTATGAATTCCAGCCAAATTAGCTTGTGTATATAGTAGAAATACCCACCTACAACAACCTGTGGAAAACGTGTGATAAAGCAGTGAGGCAATTGTTGATATCAGCTTGATTATACGTGTACAAACCAAAGAAAAACCAAACTAACCCCCTGTATTTACAGAGGAATGTAAATAATCAAAAAAACATTAGCTATTTTAAAAACTTACACTACACTTAGTTACACAAGCTTAGCATGAAGTAAGGTTTTCCTTGCTAAGATGTAAGTAAATAGGATTATATTCCTTGGTTTATTTTTGTTTTTGTTTTTATCTTAATTACCAGATAATGGTTAATTAGCGCACGGCTCAAACCCCTTGAGCCAATCCTTGAGCCCAAACGTTTGTTTGGGCCTTTTTTTGTCCAAAATATAGCTTATAAACACTCTGAAATTCGACTTAATTAATAGCTCAATTAAAGCTTAAAAAGGCGATTAAAGTTATCAGTAGAAAGTTTGGCTATTTCCTCTACTGATTGGCCTCGAATACTTGCTAGGTGCTTAGCAACCTCAACCACAAAGGCAGGTTGATTTTCCTTACCACGATGAGGAACAGGAGCAAGATAAGGCGCATCTGTTTCAATTAATAACTTATCATCAGGAACCAATGCGGCAACTTCACGCAGTGCGCTGGCATTTTTAAAGGTAACGATGCCTGAAAAAGAAATATAGAAACCTAATTCTATCGCCTGCTCTGCCATTTCCCAGCTTTCAGTAAAGCAATGCAATATACCACCAACCTCTGCCGCGCCTTCGCTGCGTAATAACTCTAGGGTATCTTGTTGGGCTTCTCTTGTATGAATGATAAGTGGCTTATTAAGCTGCTTAGCAACAAAAATATGCTTTTTAAATGAATCTAGTTGCAAGGCTTTGGTTTCTGGGGCGTAATGATAATCCAAGCCTGTTTCACCGATTGCAATAACGCGATCATTTTTGCTTAAAGCAAGTAACTGCTCTGTAACTATTTCATCTTCTTGATTTAGGGGATGAGCACCGCAAGTAAGCAGCACATTATCATAGGTTGCAGTTTTGTCCGCCATAGCAGGGAAATCAGCTAAGGTAACACTTACACAAAGTAGTTTATCAACTTTGGCCGCTGTGGCTGCTTGTATGACATTATCAAGGTTATTGTCATACAGTGACAAATTTAAACGATCTAAATGGCAATGAGAATCTATAAACAACGAGGAACTCCTGTGTTTGTGGTTTAAGGTTTGATGTGTAAACAAAGTTGCTCATTTACCACAGGTTGCTATGTGGTAAATGAAGAAAATTACATGGTTAGTGTCGGCTCTGACGAATTCAGGTGACGTGCTATGATTTGTTCAATTTGATGACGAACTTTTTCAGGATCTTTAATAAAGGTAACTCCCACACCCGGTGGTGTGCCATTTTGCGCTCCTAAAGGCGTCAACCAACATACTTCACCATGCACAAGCGATTCTTCTAGTGCATCAGGAAGTAATATATTTAATTCAACTTCATCACCTAAATCATATTGGCGTGGAGTACGCACAAAAACACCACCTTCTTTAAGAAATGGCATAAAGGCAAGGTATAAATCACGCTCTGAATGAAATTCAACGTTTAATGGAACCAAGTTGGTCTCCTATATCGAAGGTCTAACGATATTATTTATCGTCATAAGTAGTTGTTCAACAACAAATTGCTGATTCGCTTGTGTGTAAGACTTTATCAGTTTATTACTACTGATGATAGCTTGGTATATCGCATTAAGCACTTCAACAGACAGATCCAATTCAACTAAACTGTCTTTGTTAACTTTATCAACTTGATTAGTCAAAGAAAGTTCACCAACTTTGGTATCTGTTGAAAGGTAATACTTTCTGACGAGATTACAGGTAATTTTTTCTAGCCAGCGTAGGCCATGTTTATGCCCAGTTAGCTGCTTTAGTAATTCGCTTTCAGTGTTTCCATTAGATAAATAGCTTAAGTAACACTTATTAAAATCTTGATATTGTTGAAATATAACCTCATCAGTTAGCTCCGCCAGCTGACTCAAATTGATAAAAGCATTATCATTTAATGTACTATCGATATTTTCATTCTGAGATAATACGGACTCATTTGTACTCAAGTTATTTAGTTGTGCCCTAAGCGCCTTACCAACTAATGGTCTTATAGCGTATACAGCACATCGACTGACAATCGTTGGTAATAAGGTTTCTAGTTCATCTGTTAACAAAATGATAAAGCTATTTTTACTTGGCTCTTCTAATGTTTTTAATAATGCGTTTGCTGCCGCGACTGTCATTATTTGAGCTTGCGGAACTAAAATTGTTTTAACATGACCTAAGTGCGCTGTTTTTTCTAAAAAGGCATTACCACGACGAATATCATCTACCCCTAGGGTTTTATTTTCACTCGTTAATAATAGATGATCTGGATAACTATCACTTTTCCTTAATAAACAAGCTTTACACTGCCCACAGGCATGGCTTATTGCAGTATCATCTGAAGAACCAGTTGTTGATAATACTGGTTGTTTGCATAGCAATAAATCAATTAACCACTTTGCTAAATCATCTTTTCCAGCTCCTTCTATTCCCTGAAGAATGACAGCGTGAGCGAGAGTGTTCTGCTGATATTGTCGGCTTAATTGCAGTTGTTTTTCGCGGCAAATTGGTAACATAGTTACTTTCTAACCCTGTGTTATTTTTGCAATAAAGTTAACAACGGATTGTTTAATATCTTGGTGAACCTGTTCCATTGATTGCGCTGCGTCTACAGTAATTATCGACTCATCTTGAGCAGCTAATTCTCTATATTTATTATGCACACGAATAAAGAAATCAATTTGCTCTAATTCTATACGGTCTAAATCACCACGGGCTTTGGCTCTTGATAAGCCAATATGTGGATCTATATCTAAATATAATGTGATATCCGGACAAAATCCTTTCAAGGTGATATCACTGATGGATTTCATTAGTGTTTCATCAAAACCTCGCCCACCCCCTTGGTAAGCACGTGAGCTCAAGTCATGACGATCACCTATCACCCACTTTCCTGCGGCCAAAGCTGGTAATATTTTATTAGCAAGCAATTGACTACGGCTGGCATACATAAGCAGTAGCTCTGTTTCAACGGTTAGCTTTTCTTGATGGTCTACAGATTTAACCATGTCACGTAAAGATTCGGCCAATGGAGTTCCACCTGGCTCTCTAGTATTAATATACTCAATACCTTGTTGCTTTAAGATATCTTCAATAACAGTAATAGCGGATGATTTACCTGCACCTTCCATACCTTCAATAACAATAAATTTTCCTGTAGACATATGTAAATTTTAACCTATATTCATTTGTTTATTAATATCTGACCTATCAATGCTCAGCTACTCTATTTTTGTTTTTGCTTCTCTATTTTTAAATAACTTCGAACCGCGGCATTATGTTCAGCCAAGGTTCGGCTGAAAACATGTTTGCCATAACCACCACTAACAAAATAAAAATATTCACTGGTAGCAGGATTTAATGTAGCTTTAATTGCGGATAAACCAGCCATAGCAATAGGGGTTGGCGGTAAACCATCTATTCGATAGGTATTGTATGCGGTTTTTTCTCGTTTATGTGCATAGGTTATATCGCCTTGGTAGCGATCGCCTAATCCATAAATAATGGTTGGATCCGTTTGCAAACGCATTCTTTTTCTCAAACGGTTAACAAAAACAGAGGAGATAAGTGGTTGCTCTGCTACATAGCTAGTTTCTTTTTCAATGATAGAAGCCATGATTAGCGCTTCATAGGCGGTCTTATAGGGTAAATTTTTAGCTCTTTGTTGCCATTGCTCATTAAGCTGTGACTTCATATTGGCATGAGCACGTTTCAATAACACTAAATCTTGTGTACCTGCAGTAAAAGCATAAGTGTCAGGGAATAACCACCCTTCAGGATTACTCGCATTAATGCCAAGTGTTTTAGCTATTTCTATAACACTTTTGCCATTAATACTTTGTTTAATATGCGGGTGCTTAGCTAAGATAGCCAAAGCATCGACAAAGCGTGTACCTTCGATGAAAGTAACCGAAAATTGATGTTCCTTACCCGCAACAACTTGCGCTAATAATTGTGCCAAAGTTGTAGATTGTTTTATTAGGTATGTGCCAGCTTTAATATTTGCTTTCTCAGGAAAAAGGCGGCCATAGTTTCTGAGCCAAAAGCGGTTGTCTATCCACTTTTTCTTTTGTAATTGATTCGCAAATGAACTGATAGAGTTACCGGGATTAATTTGAAGAAAGCTATCTTGTTCAATAGCTAAATGTTCGGATAGTTTCTTATCTAAGTGATAGGCAAAAGTTACAACACTGGCAACTGCAGCAAGCGACAAAAATATAATAATAATGATAAATTTTCTAAGCACACCTTTTCCTTATTGGATAACTTTTGATAAATTGTTCGATAAAGACATTTAAATAAGCCCTTTGAATTTCGCTCGTAGCTGCAATACGCCATCAATCTCTAGCGCTAGCTTATTGTATGTTTTTACGGGCATAATGCCCATCAAAGAATTGCAAATAAACATGCCATTTGCCTTACTTAGATCCGCTAATGTAGTTTTACATACTTTAACTTCTGGATAGTGACTTAAGATAACCTGCCTAATAATGCCATTAACCCCTGATAGAGATAAATCAGGGGTATAAAGTTGATCTGCTTGCCAATAAAATAAATTGGCACAGCTTGCCTCTACGACATGGCCTTGGCAATTAGTAACAACTAAATCGTCTTCACTTCGTTCATCAAGCTCAGCTCTTAGCAGTACCTGTTCAAGTCTATTGAGATGTTTTAAACCAGCAAGCATAGACGATACGCCGATTTGTTGCTTACTTATACCTAAATCAACCCCTTGTATAGCAAGAGCTTCATAATGTTTCGGATAATCAGACACTATGATTATGATATTAGCATCATTTTCTGTCAGGCCTATTCTTGAATAACCTCGACCACCACTGCCAGCAGTGATCATCACTTTTAATACCGCCTGAGTATATAATCTAGCTACAGATTGCAATTGGCTAGTCAAAACTTCGAATGACGGAACAACGAGCCTTAATTGCTGACAGCCAAGTGTTAAGCGCGCTATATGCTTATCTAACAATATCACCCGACCATCAACAATCTTAGCCGTAGTGAAAATACCGTCACCGTATGCTAGCCCACGGTCTGTGATATCAATGCTTGTTTGTTCTATGCCATTTACTAAGCAATATTTCATATGATTTCTTTAGAAGGTTAATTTACAGCACAAAAAAGCCCGAAGACTTCCCCTGTATTTAGAGGTAAGTATTCAGGCTTAGTTCGTTTTTTACAAGCGATCTTTTTCAAGTAACTATTTTATAAGTAATCACTTTTCAGTAATTAATTAAATTAAGTTTACTTAATTGGCTACACTTTCTTGAAGATTAGTGAGCCATTAGTGCCACCAAATCCAAATGAATTACATAAAACGTATTCAAGTTCAACATCACGAGCAGCACCGGCAATATAATCTAGATCACAACCAACGTCAGGATTATCTAAGTTAATGGTTGGTGGTACTTGGTTATTCATCAATGCTTGGATACTAAAAATCGCTTCAATAGAGCCTGCAGCACCTAATAAGTGTCCTGTCATTGATTTTGTAGAGCCCATCATGACATTTTTAGCATCAGCACCAAAGATGGTTTTCACCGCATTAGTTTCTGCGATATCCCCGGCTGGTGTAGAAGTACCATGAGCGTTGATATAGCCAATTTTGCTAACATCAATTTTGGCATCATTAATAGCATTTTGCATAGCACGTGCTGCGCCATCACCATTTTCAGGTGGCGAAGTCATATGATAAGCATCACCGCTCATACCAAAACCAACAAGCTCGGCATAAATTTTTGCGCCACGTGCTTTTGCGTGTTCGTATTCTTCAACAACAATAACACCAGCACCGTCACCTAGAACAAAACCGTCGCGATCTTTGTCCCAAGGGCGAGAAGCTGCTTGTGGGTCGTCATTTCGACGAGATAAAGCACGAGCTGCACCAAAGCCGCCCATACCTAATGTTGTAGAAGCCTTTTCAGCGCCACCAGCAACAACGGCATCAGCATCACCGTAAGCAATCATACGTGCAGCATGGCCAATATTATGAACACCACTAGTACATGCTGTTGTAATCGCTATATTTGGGCCTTGTAGACCAAACATAATAGATAAATGACCAGCAATCATGTTAATAATGGTTGAAGGTACAAAAAATGGCGATAACTTACGTGGATTACCTTCAGCTTTCATCAGCTTTTCATGGTTCTGCTCGATAAGACCTAAGCCACCAATACCTGAACCAACAGCAACACCAATACGTGGTGCATTTTGCTCGGTTACTTCAAGACCTGAGTCTTTAAAAGCTTGCACACCTGCTGCAACACCATATTGAATAAAAAGATCCATTTTTTTGGCTTCTTTTCGTTCCATATAGTTTTGGGCATCAAAGTCTTTAATTAAGCCGGCAAATTTAGTGGGATAATCTGTGGTATCAAAATGGTCTATATTTGCTATACCACTTTTACCAAGTAAAAGGTTTTGCCATGTTTCTTCTGCGGTGTTGGCTAATGGGCTAAGTGCGCCAATACCGGTAACTACAACACGTCTCATAACAGAGATGCCTCCAAAAATTATTTATATCAGCCATAACTATTTAGTTATAGGATAATATCGTCATCTTATAGATAAAAAAAAAGCGGTCACTTACAATTAAGTATACCGCTTTTATTATTTTACTAAGCCCGATTGCATCGAACTTATTAACAATTACTGGTTAGCAGTAACGTAATCGATTGCTGCTTGAACTGTAGTGATTTTCTCAGCTTCTTCGTCAGGAATTTCAGTATCAAATTCTTCTTCTAACGCCATAACTAATTCTACAGTGTCTAGTGAGTCAGCACCTAAGTCATCAACAAATGATGAATCAATTTTAACTTCAGCTTCACTAACACCTAGCTGTTCAACTGTGATTTTTTTTACGCGTTCTTCGATATTACTCATTTTATTTCCTTTACTGAAAGTGCAGTTTTTCAAATTGCGTGTAGTGTATTCGTCAACAGCTCGCCATGCAAGCATCTAATTCACTTTTTTATCTGGTCTAACCTGTTGATGTATTGAAAAATATTATTAAAAAACAATGTAAGCCTTAGCAAATAAGGCTTACACCATATACATACCACCGTTCACGTGAATGGTTTCACCCGTCACATAAGCAGCTGCATCAGAGGCTAAAAAGGCAACTGTGCTGGCAATTTCTTCTGGTTTACCTAAACGATTTGCTGGAACTTGAGAAAAAATACCTTCTTTTTGTTCATCAGTTAGCGTTTGTGTCATGTCTGTATCAATAAAACCTGGTGAAACTGTGTTCACAGTAATACCACGAGAAGCAACTTCACGCGCTAATGCTTTGGTAAAACCTAGCAAACCGGCTTTAGCTGTTGCATAGTTTACTTGACCAGCGTTACCCATAGTACCTACTACAGAGCCAATATTAATAATACGGCCGGTGCGTTTTTTCATCATAGGACGAATCGCGGCTTTACTTACTTTATAAACCGAAGTTAAGTTAGTTTCGATGATATCTGACCATTCATCATCTTTCATACGCATGAATAGGTTATCGCGCGTAATACCGGCATTATTTACTAAAATATCAATAGAGCCATGTGCTTCTTTAATTGCAGCAAACATTTCAGTGATAGACTCATCACTGGTCACATTTAATACTAAGCCCATACCTTTACCGTGATCGGCAGTTAAGTACTCAGCTATGTTATTAGCACCATTTTCTGATGTAGCAGTACCAATGACTGTTGCACCTAATGATTGTAATTGTGTTGCTATCGCTTTACCGATACCACGGCTTGCGCCTGTCACTAACGCGACTTTACCTTCTAATGAAAACATATTTTACCTACTATTTTTATTTTATAACGTGATCTTAAAATGAAAGATCACGAGTTATTTTTGGAGCCTAAAAGACTTATATTTACGAATAATTAACTATTAACTAGGTCTTTTGCTTGTTGTAAAGAGTCAGCGCTATTAAAGCTAACACTTTTCAATGTTTTATTTATACGTTTGTTCAAACCTTGCAATACTTTACCAGGCCCTACTTCAACAACCTGCTCAATACCATCATTAGCAAGCAAACTTATTGTTTCACTCCAACGTACTGGAGAATACAATTGCTTCACTAATGCAGCTTTAATTGCATCACCAGCAACTTCTTCTGCAACATCAACATTATTTACCACAGCAATTTCTGGTGAGTTAAAAGTAATTAGCTCAAGTTCAATCGCAAGCTTATCCGCTGCATCACTCATCAAGGCACAATGAGATGGCACACTTACCGGTAATGGTAAAACACGTTTAGCACCTGCTGTTTTACACAACTCACTAGCTCGTTCAACGGCTTCTTTGTGACCAGCTATAACAACTTGCCCAGGGGAGTTAAAGTTAACCGCAGAAACAACCTGCCCTTCTTCACCACTAGCACAAGCTTTAATAATTTCTTCATCAGCTAAGCCAATAACCGCAGCCATAGCACCAACACCTGCAGGAACACAGGCTTGCATAAATTCGCCACGTTTTTCGACTAAGGTTACGGCATCAGAAAGTGATATAACACCTGCACAAACTAATGCAGAGTATTCACCAAGACTGTGACCTGCCATGATAGTGGGCTTTACTTCAGATTCACTTTGCCAAAGGCGCCATAAAGCCACACTTGCTGTTAAAAGCGCTGGTTGAGTAAAGTTAGTTTGATTTAGTTTTTCTGCTGGGCCTTGAGCAACTAGTTGCCACAAGTCGTAACCTAACGCTTTTGATGCTTCTTCAAACGTTGCTTGTACAATATTGTTACCTGCAAAGTCACTGAGCATGGCAACAGTTTGTGAACCTTGCCCCGGAAATACGAATGCTAATTTGTTTTGCATAGTTATACTCTATTTAAATTTATTTTTGTGAATATGATTAATTATATAAGGTGGCGCTGTCGATTTTGTTTTTAATTGTTTCTACATCCAAGTAACTTGTGACTTGGTTATAAAAATTGTTAGCGAGCGGAAAAACCGTGCTCTAAAGAGTTTTTGATCTTCTCTGGCACTTGCCTTTCAACTTCTTTCACAGCTTCCATTATCGCTGCAAAAAAAGCACCTGAATTGGCATTACCATGACTCTTAACCACAATACCGCGTAATCCTATCAAACTTGCGCCGTTATACTGGTCGGGGTTCATGGTTTTAAACAGTTTTTTAAAGCTTGGTTTGAGTAATGAGCCAAATAACTTAGCCACGAGACTCGCGCTAAAGGCCGTTTTAGACTTTTGGTAGACTAAACGTGCAACACCTTCACAAGTTTTTAATGCAACGTTACCAACAAAACCATCGCATACAATAACGTCGGCTTTGTTAGAAAAGATATCACTGCCTTCTATAAAACCAACATAGTTAATATCTTTATTATCACTTAACTCTAGCGCTGCTAATTTTATATGGTCGCTACCTTTAATGGCCTCTTCACCCATATTAAGTAATGCAATACGCGGTTTATCGATACCATCAACTTGTTCTGCCATAACAGAGCCCATAACGCCAAATTGATATAACACATGGGAGTCACAAAAAACATTAGCACCCAAATCAAGCATAAAAACATGTTTATCTTTATCATGAGTAGGTAAAGATGAAATCAGTGCTGGACGCTCGACACCAGGTATATTTTTTAAGACAAAATGTGCCATAGAAAATAATGCACCAGTATTGCCGGCACTAACACAAGCTTGTGCTCGCCCTTCGTGAACTAAATCCAACGCTTTACGCATTGATGAGTCTTTTTTAGTTCTAAGCGCAACAATTGGTTTATCCGCCATAGAGACGATTTGTGAGGTAGCTAGAATGCTTAATTGCTTATGATTATTTAAATCATCGCGAGAAATTTTATGGTGAGCAAGGTTTTCTGTAATGATGGTTTCATCACCACATAGAATGAGGTGCAAATTAGGCTGATGTTTTATCGCCATTATTGCTGAAGAAATTGTTATAAGGGGGCCTTGATCGCCCCCCATAACGTCTAACGCGATGGTTAGATCAGTATTTAAGCTCAAACTAAGTAAGCGTAATACTTTAACGTAGCAATCGCTTAAACAGCGATTACTTTAACGCCTTTGTAAAAGCCATCAGCAGTTACATGGTGACGACGATGCGTTTCACCTGATACTGGGTCTACTGATAAGTTTTCCGGTGTTACTGCATCATGTGAACGGCGCATGCCACGTCTTGAACGAGACTTCTTGCTTTTTTGTACTGCCATGAGGTTGCTCCTAAATCGGTTATTCGTTAAAAAGCTT
>PJEL010002163.1_pt1 | contig 18499 bp, 20 predicted proteins | sample 1853271 | NCBI WGS metagenome assembly PJEL01 (sample SAMN08108733, study PRJNA415343) | Invertebrate metagenome, whole genome shotgun sequencing project. | host: Globobulimina | place: Sweden: Gullmar Fjord | collected 2015-08
CCAATCATTTTGAATATCAACACCTCCAGCAGGATATCCATTCTCTGCAGTTATCTCAGCAATTTCTGATTTAATTGCATTAGTATTTATTGGTAAAGTATTAGTTAGGTAAAGCTTTAGAGTATCTCCTGAAGCTTGTAGATCATGAACTTTTGATCCTAAGTCTCCTATAAAATTGTAAAACTGATTAAATATTGCTGTTGCCATACTAGTCTCCTATATTATGTTTGTATGATTAAATTAAATATACTATACATCCTCTAAACAGGGTAGACAACTCGAGAGAGTTGTCTACGTCCTGAATGAAGGGAAGGGGAGAGCGTCCAAATCTACAGGAAATCTACCACTACTCGTAAATAAATGGAAAAAGTTCTTTCATATTTTGGGCTGCTGCAGGTGAAGGTAACATAGTTACCATGAATTGTAGAACCTTTTTTAATCTTTTAATCTCAAGGGTAAGATCCTCTGCTATATCAGTACGTTCTAGTTCTATTCCTGCTGACGGCTTTAATATAATCTCATCCTTATTAGGTTCTTCTGCTGTTAACACTTCTAGGGCCTCCTTTGGGGGTGCTTCTTTATCTACAATAGGGGTAGAAAGTTCGGACTTCTCAACTTCATCTTTCGTTTCTTCTTTGATAGGTGTTTTCGATGTTTTTTCAATTTTGGATTTTTCAACTAGATCCTCCTCTACTTTAACTTCATCAACTGGTTTACTTTTAGTTTTTGCCATATATACCTCCGTGGCCTAAAATGCTAGTTTATCTAGCTCTCTGTAATAATCAGATAGATGTTCATGGAACTGAACATATCCACATCTGCATCTTGGATGCATCGGTATAGTAGCTCTCCATGCCGATGCTTTCAAACCTATATTATTTTTTCCTGGCCAAATTGCCGTATAGATTTTACCTTGATACTCTACTTGATCTCCCCCTCCTACAGGTGCTGAGTTTAGTAACAACAATACTTTATTACTCAGTAATCTATTACAATATTTACAAGAATCTGGAGCTGATAAACCAATAACAAGAACAGGTTTATTTTTGTTTTCAGCTAAGATATCCAGTAACTGAGAGTCTGTTTGATTGGCAGATAATTCAGTAAGAGCTATTAGTCTCCAATCTTTATTTACATCAGATAGGGCTTCAAATAGGTCAGCTTGTAGCTCTTCTGAAGTTCTCTTATTTCGGATAGCTGAGGTGACGACCTCCTCTATTCTTTTCTGAGAAGTGGCTGAAAGATTTTTTATATATGACCCAGCCTTCTGTCTACCAAGAGTAAGAGCAACTCCTTCCTCTTCCGTTCTGGGTTTATATATCTTATGCAAGATGATTTTCTTAAGGGAAGCAACTACTCGTCTCTTTGGGGTTAGTTTTCTTAAAGCACTTCCTAGACTAAAGGCTTTATCTACAATAGAGGATACTGCATTAGAACCAAATATCTGATCAAATGCAGATTCTAAACTGTTACCTAGTTTTTTCCACATAGTATCTGATAGGGGTTTGCCTGTAGTGGGATCTATCTTAATATCTTTATCCAATTTAAGTTTCTTCTTCGCCTTCTGAAACTCTCCGGGAAGATTTAGCCACTGAGTGCTGATCAAGATAAAAAGTTCTGTTAACTGAGTAGTAACTTCATCACTTAGTTGGTCCTCATAGGATCTAACTGCACGCCAGGGAGACTTTTCTAAATCAGATTGTTGTTGGTCTATTTTCATCACTTAGTCTCCTTTATAGCTTCTTTAGTAAGGTAAACTGACAAGGGGGTTTTAGCTTGTTCATCTGAAGATAGCTCCTTGTAATTTACAAAGGCCTTTGTTGCCGCCTCAGCTGATATATTATTATCTCGTAGAAAATCAACAGCTAATTTTAGTTTTATCTTTAATTTACGTTCACGTTCCTGAGAAGTATCTGCAGGAGCTCTAGCACTAGCAGCGCTCTGTCTTCCAGGCCTCTGACCTCTAGGAGTTCTTCGGGATTGTTTAGGCTCCTCTTTGGGTTGCTTTCCAGTTCCCCTATCTGGTTCCTTTCCTCTACCAGTATTCTGTTTAATAGGTTTCCATCCAGTTTCGGTTTTAATATACCATTTCCCACCAAAAACTTTTTTAGAACCTTCTGGTTCCGCCCTTCTTGATTTATGCAGTACATAGGTCTTAGTTTCCATATTTACTCCATTCCGTAGACTTTGGAATCAGTAGGATCCAGGCCCCTTAAAGTATCCTTTATATATTCTGCAGTATAATGATGGCAGCCTGACATAGGCTTATCCAGAACTATAGGCTGATCTGTAAAATAATAACTACTCTTTAATTTATCAATAGTTATGTGTTCTGCAGAATTTAAATATCTGGAGTCCTTATACCTATTACAGAAGATCTTAAGGGCATCCTCAATACAACAACTTCCCATAACTAAAACATCCTCAAGATATTCATTAGTTAAAGGGTGATGTTTATGAAAAATCCAAACATTAGGATTGCTTGGATCTAGACCCAATAACATTTCTAATCTATTACCAACTGGAGAATCTATTCCTATAGTGGCACAACAGTCAGCAGTAAGGAAAATCGAAACTGCTTCCTGTTTAGCATAACAGTAAAAAGTACTATACGATCCTCTAGGTCCCTTTACATGAAATTTACAATCGTGTACAGATATTTCTTCACCCTTTCCAAAACGAGGTTTTACTGAAATAGTATAAGTTCTTTCAGCTTCTAAAACCTCTTCACTTTTTTGTAAAGGTTTATGAATAGGTAAAGAGGTAATTCCATCTCCCTTAATATACTTCTCTACGAAATCACATATTTTCATTTCGTCGATATAACCAAAGAACTTTGGATCATCGTATTGTTTTAGATATGCATTTTTCGCCGACTCAGCTGTTGAGAATCCAAGCATCATCTTATCTTCATCAAATTCCCCAGTGCTTGGAAAGTTTTGATGGATAGCGTAGATAAAAGGTGAAACCTCATCGGGACCAATATAGACATCCAGTTCTTCCTTATCTGCGCCTTTAATACCTTCTATATAGCCGTAATCCATATACATTGGGGTACTGCCAGTTTCCTTGCTATCTGAATCATACCATTTTCTTACAGAACCTTTTTTGTTTTCAATAGCAATTGGCAAACCTGCAAATTCATACTTATTTTGTAATGAATATCCCTCAGCATTACAACCATAATCTTCTGATTTCTTAATAGTGTAAGCTTTGTTTGTTTGTCCGCTTTCTGAATAGGCAATGGCTAGAGCCTGATCTTTATCTGTAACAACTTTCCCATCCTGAGTTTTTAACTTTCCTTCTGCAAATTCTTCCATAACGTAGTCAAATTTGGATGTTGATGATTTTTTTATATATACCATAATCCTCTCCTAATGGTTATGACCAATCTGAGCCATTTTATATTCAGTACGAGATTTCATTAGCCTACGCAAATGATCTAGTGTAACTGGTAAAGCATTTGGGAGACAGACTAAAGGTTCGGACTTCTGTAGTACTTCAGAACTAATCTCCGAAAGGGCTTTTTGCACTTCTTCAGTCTCATCTCCATATTCTAAATATTCGAACAACTGCTCATTTAGGACATCTAGTTTGGTCTTCTTACCTATTTTATGACCTGCCTCTAAGGCTAAGCTGATTATCCTATTAACTCCTGAATTAGATAAACCTACTTTAGTAACTATTTCATCTATTGTATAGCTTTGTTTAGCTAGTCGGATTATACTAGAGATAACTTCCTTATCAGGAGCACTAGTTCCTGCTTTTGGATTCTTAGAAGAATTAGAGGCTATATTCCCAGATCCTGTAACTTTCCCTCCAACAGTATTTCTAGTCTTCCCATCAGGATTTACCTTGATCGCCCGACGATTCTTATATTGTTGGGAAGATGCAGAAGTATTGATAGTCGGAGTACCCGACCTGTTTCTCTGTTGTTTCTTCGCTCTTGTATATTTCTTTAAAGACTCATTCCAATTCCATCTAGAGCCATTATTATCGAGATATGATTGTCCGTACTGTCCTCCTGGCATCTTATACCTCACCTGGAGATGGGATATCGTTAGTGGTCATACCTTCTTCCCAACCTTCTCCACCCTCATCTGGAGTCTGACCCATAGCTTGAAGTTGCATCTTTTCCATCCTAAGACTTTCTGCTATCTGAACTGCCATTGGATTAAGTACACAATCATATTGCTCCCCCTGCATTGGTGGTTTTCCTTCCTCAGCTCTTAACTCATTAATAGATGCATCAGTCTCCAATCTCTTTCTTCTGATATCAGATTTAATTTTTGGATCTTCTTGCTCTAAACCTACGAATCTAAAATTGTATCCAGGTGAGACTCTTTCCAGAATCTTGTTTAAATGCTGTTCAAAGAAAAAGATTAGTGAACTTAATCCTCTATCACGGGATAGCTTCATTTTAGTTTCAACATGCTCCCCAAACAGAGGAGTTGAACCATCATCAGACTTGAGACCTAATTCTGCAAGATCTATAGAAAATACAGAAGATATAATTGCATTGAGAAATGACATGGTCTTATGATATTCCATATCTCTATTATTTTGGCCAATAGCTTTAAAGTCTAATCCCACTCCTTCTTTTCCTGAAGGTATTATAGGTATATTCCATCTACCACCTGCTCCTGACATTGCATTATACCAGTAATTCTGGATTGCATTCATTTCTCTTTGCCCAACATCTCCCATAACAGATAAGAACCCTTTTGGTATTTTATCTTTAAGAAACTGGTCTCTAGTATGATTATATCCAAATAGAAGAGTTGTAATTAAATCGATACACATTTCTACTGCAGCATAGCCATATCCTCGATAGTGTAAGTCAGTCCTTTTATTCTTATAGTCGAACAAAAGCTGTTCGTAGGAGTAGTCTGCATAGACTTTTCCATCCTTAACTTGAGCAAATCGTTTTTCTGGATAAGCTGGATAATCTGAGTTAGTCCGAAGAACAGTTGCTCCATCAACTATCCAAAAAGCTGTAACCTGATTAGCTCTGTTATATTGAATCTCTGTTGCAATTTGGTCGATTTCTAAGGAATCTCTCATGAATAATTGCATATAGTCTACAAGATCATCCTCTCTTTCGGGATCTGGTTTGAATCCAGTCTTCTCAAAGAATGTTCCTAATTTAGCTAGATTAGGGTCATCTAGAAAATCCTCTTCTGACCTCACCTCTTTTGGAACAATAGTAAATCCTCGAACACCATTTCGAACTTCTTGAGGATTACAATATCTACAGAATGGAGTTAACTGATCAATTCTGGTATTTATGATTGAGTTTACGAGAGGTAGCTTATGTACTGCTTGACGCAGCGTAGAATAGTTTATTGAAAGGACTTTCTCTCTAACTCCAGTGATAGCGCCACTCCCCATCCAATACTGGAGTTGAGGATCTGACATAATAGACATAATCTGTTTTGCCGAGCTACTATCTGATGTAAAGTTTTTATTTCTTCTTTTCCTTCTGGGCATAGTATACTGCCTCCTTAATTTCTTATATTACTCAAGTTTATGACAAACGACAAGTATAGATGAGATAAGGCTCCCAGTACCGATTCACCCTTGGGTATACTTAAAAGGAGTTACTTTTGAATCAAATAAGGTACCAGCAAGTACTTTCCAAACTGTAGACATTTCTGGGCTATAAAGCCAGTAATCTTCAAATTCACCTAAGGCCTTCTCTTCCTCTGCTTTCTTTCGAATAGCAATAAATAGTTTAATATACCCCTCTCGAATTGATGGATGCTTAGACGGACTATAGGGAGGATCGTGAACTACGTTACTACACTTAGAACATAAATCCTGAAAAAACCATTCACCTTCCTGTTGTTTACTCCCACAAAGGATGCAGGTTTTCATACTCATAATAATTGATCCTCCTAAAGAAACTTAGCGATCTCCATTTCCTAGTCTTAACTTCTCCAGAAATGATTGTTGGCTCATACCTATATTATCTGGAAGGTCTGATCCTCCTATTACTTTAGTGGGTTTCTTCTGATTTTTATTTTCGAATAGGTTGAAATAATTTTCTGCATAAAAATCTATAGCTCCTCCATCAGGCATTAACGCGTCTGCTAATAAACAATAGGCCTCTGCGAGAAATATATGGTCTGGCTTACCACCCTCATTCCATATAAACCGGCTACGATCAGGGTTATTCTCATCGATTGAAAGAACTCTAGTGGAAGCTTTTAACATTTTGTAATAATGCCCGTTTAAGAGATCTGCCGCATTTCTAGGATTTAGAACTTCCATAGAGGTAAATGCCTGTTTTAAAGAGTCTAGTATAGATGTTCTATCTCCAGACACCACCCTCTTATCTCTATCTAATCTAATCTCAGGTAAGTCTTTTTGAAACCTACAGGATATAACAAAGGGAAACTCTTCTTTTAAAGTAGCTACCTCATGAACTTCTGGATATCCATCAATTACAACTGATCTAAGTTTTCCAGCTTTGTAGTGCCGTATTCGAGCAGTAAGCTCTCTAAAGTTTGCTAGCCTACCTACCTCAACTAATCTCCTCTTAATTTGACCTCTTTCGAGAACTCTTTCTCTTACAACGTAGTCCAAAGTAGATCCAACATCTACTCCTATCATAACTTCACCTTTAATAGATGGCCAAGAAACTGGTAGCTGATAAGATCGAACACATGAATTTAAAATAGAATCTGTAAGTTTAGTTCCATCAGAAGAATAAGGTAAGCCCAAGTCCGAGTTATAGAATACTTGAGTCTTTATAGCATTACCCTCTGCCTTCTGAAACTTATCAACGAGTTCTCCCATAGTACAAAACTTACTATAGAGCTTACTAATCTGGAAACCTTGCCACTTTCTACTTGGAAACTCGTGAACCCATTCCCCCTTTACTAATCTATTTACTGGAGTAAGTTTACCATTTGAACAGTTATGATATAATTGAGTATCAGACCCAGTAGTATAGTTAGGATCTAAGGGCTCCCATCGTTCTTTATCTACTCGTCTCATAACGTGGGTGAAGAAGTCGGGGGAGAACCATTGACCACATCCTGGACATTTAAGCTGCCAGAGACCTTTAGAACTATCCTGATACCTACCGTCTATTCCAAACCCTTCAATAGTTGGGTTACTAATCTCTCTTTGATACTTATACGGAGATGCAGTACTTCTGTCTGGAGCCATAGCTAGGTTGGACATATTACATCTGTCTACCTCATCAATATAAATTGAATCAACTGGAATCTCCAAGAATTCACTCTCTACATTAGACCCTACATAGACTAAAGTGCCTTTTCCAAATTGTTTCAGAGCAGTTCTCGAAGGACCTGCCCCTGCCTCTCTGATCTTCTCAGAGTAATAGGGGACTTTTCTGATTAACTTATCAATACGGTTGTTCACAAATCTATTTCTAAGCTCATATTTTGGTAAGATATAAAAACACGTAAGTCCTTGATCTCCGGCTTCCCACAAAGAACAAACAATAAAGAGCTCGCTTAATCCGCACTGTACGCTCTTAGACACTACAACAAAAGGCATCTTGTGAAAGTCTCGATATAAAGGTACTTGATAATGTAGATCTGTAAAATCCATTGGAACGCCACGAGTATTCACATGATGGTGTTTTGCCACATGGATTAAAGGAGATCTAGTTTTAACATCTAGCAAGACCTGTTGCCTTCGTTTAGATACCAAAGATTCTAAGATAGCTTTCTCTCTTTGACTTATTTGGGTCTGAACTTCTTTTCTCTTAGCTGCTATTTCTTCTCTAGTCATTGATTACCTTATATACATACACAGGGGATGAGATTTATATTTAGATAATATTACCTCTTTCAAAATGTCTAAGTCTATAAGGATAGTGGTTCCTGAAAGTGTGAAACTTTTATTCTTTAATTTTGCAGGGAATATAGCAGAAAGGAGCTGATAGGCTTCAATAGCCCCACAACTCCCAAATTCCCCAGATACCTCACTAACGGACTTAGTATAAAGCTCTTTAATTAGGACATGATGTCGAACTCTATATTTCTTAGGAAAATCCATAGAGTCATTAAGAGTTACTCCAATACTAATCAATTTGGCTGCTAAAGAATCATAGGGCTGAATTTTTCTTTCATTTTGTTTCATTATTTTATCTCCTCATAAGCACCATCCAAAATATCCAACTCTGCTAACTGCTTATGTAAGTCCTGAATTTCACTTTTAAGTTCACTTGGATCAGTTGTTATGTTAGTCTGTCCCTGAGTCTGATTATTATAGATCTGAACAGCAGGACCTTTATTAGCACTACCCTTTCCATTTATATCTGCTCCCATCATTGACAGGACATCTCTAATAGATGTCTGAACGATCTGAGCATTATCAACATCTGCGATATCTAGGTCTAATAAAGAATCTAGTTTTGCATAGGCTTTTTTTTCTAAACTTAATAGCCTTTCAGACATGAGAGAATTTCTGTCTCTTCTTATCTTAGCAATATATTGGGCCACATCTTCTCTAGCTAACCAATTTCGTAAAGTATATCTAGAGATCTTAAAGATTTCACACCACTCTTTTCCTTTTCGATGTTCAGTTGCATATCGGAATGCAAATTCTCTCCTAACTTCATCAAGAACTCCAAGATCTTTTTTTACTCCACCTAACCCATGAGATATCTGTTTAAGGTACCCAACTTCTTTATTAGAAGTTTGACTACTATGAAAGTGCATATCTTGATACTTTTCAGCGTTCTCCTTAGTAATAATGGCCTTCATATCATCTGCAGGCTCTAATCCATTAGCAGATCTCAAGTCATCTACAATCTGAGAAGTAACCTCATCACAGGCTGCAATATCTTTCATTGGGCGTTTTCGTCTATCGTTAATAGCCTCACTTACTCGTTTAACTTTGGGTCTTTTTTTCCTCGGAGTAGAGGGCATACAATTCGTAGGAAGTATGGTATCAAGGCGTTTATTCATCTACTTCTCCCACTAAAGTCTTCTGAATGAATTCAATTAAAGGTTGAGCAATTGTTTCTGGGATTCTACAAGGTATTGGCCCTATTCCATTATATTCAAGTTCTACGAATGATGGAAGGTTCATTCCATCAGTAGATCCTAATACAGTTTCACAATCTAGATAAAGTTCTCCAGTGAGGGTATAGACCTTACTTTCATTCTTTACCTTGCATGACTCTTTTGTAGAATTCGGTATCTTCAAGTTGTGTTTGGATTTGTTTAGCTTCTGCAATTGGCTTGATGTCTGCGAGCGTTTTGGAAGTTGGTCGCCTCCTAATTCTCCTACTAGTCGGGCGAGACTCTTTGACTTCCGCCTCTGATCTTGCCTCTGCTGCTTTTTCTTTATAGTACGCCTCTTTTGTGATGACTTCGGCATTTTGGAGCTCCTTGGGTTTTCTAGATTTTATTAAATCCTCAACTAATCTTTTTTCTTTTGAGAGGTCTATAGCATCTAAAGGTACTATATCAATAAGCCCCATTCCTGTCTCTAGTATCCATTTTTTCATTCTAGAGCTCAAGCTAGACCTTCTTGCTCTATAGGAGCAATTATTATTTAGATTACGTAGTCCAGCAGAATCCATACCCTCTAGGTCTATAGCATCTCTATAAGGTCCTGATTTGAAAGAAGCCTCTGCTAAGCACATAGCTGCTGGAGACTCCTCATCAGGAAACTTTATTACTGTAAGATGGGCACATCCCCTACAATACACACATTTCTTCTTATATCTATTAAATAGCTTCCACATATTAGAATACTCCCTCATAATATATTATACTAGAGGAGACTTTTAGGACTTTCCTACGCAAAAAAGCCTCCCAAGAGGGAGGCCAGAGGTACTAAAGATCGAGGTGGTATTTAGCCTCTATATTCGATAACAGCGGTTGCCATAATATCGCCGCTATGTATTGACTCGTCATTATTTACTACTATATCATAACTTACTATGAGGTTCTCGTTAACAAGCTTATCGAGACTGTCCGCTGAGCTGCGACAAATATCTTCCACAAACTTAGGTCCTCCATCTACAACCTCAAGTAATTCTTTATCCTCGTCAATAAAGAGTCCACCATACCCAACCTCAGTAACATACTTCTCATCAGGTCTCTTTAAAATACTCTGAGTAGAACAGGAGGAACTTCTTTTTAATAGACTAACTAAATCCTCGATATAGACTTCTCTATCCCTCTCTGGATGAAGTTCTACTTTAGCCTGTAAAAAACTTTTCTGAGAGTGCGCTCCGAATCCAGCCTCAGATATTTTACGAAGTAATCTAGGAGATAAAACAGCAGAATCTATCTCTTGTCTTTCACCTGGAGTTAGATTATTTTTAAGGAGACTCATTTCTTTAGAGCAGGGACATACTGAATACTCTACAGTTTCTACCGTAAGAAAGTTTCGCTTGACTCCACCTACAAGGGTTGTTTCTAGAGTTACTTTAATAGTCTCGTAAGAAGAGAGTTGAGATATTGGAGTCTTATCCTTCATAATATAATCTAGTTTTGCCTTTACGTAGATATTGTCAGTATTATGAGCATTTTTTAACTCTTCTGCAAACTTATCTAAACTGGTATAAGCAACTCCTTCCCCCATATCATTAACTGAAAACATCGTTCTTCCAATTCTTGACATATTAATTCCCTTTAATTCTGGGACTAAATCACAATAAGAAGATATAGTGGCTGTAAAAGGTACCACCTTCTCTCGAGTAGGTACATACATCATTAGAGGCATCTGTAGATTTCGAACACCTACTTTCTTAATTTCTCGTTTAGAAAAACCAGAAGTTGACTGTTGTACATCTGGTAGCTCTGTATATTTATTATCCATACTAAACCCCTAGTTTATCATTCCAAATTAACACATGTAATCTAGAACAAAAGTTATATCCACGAGATATACATTCATTAACAATATACTCCATATTATTAAGCTGAGTGTCTCTAGTAGTTCCCTCTGGCATTAGCCAGATATCCCTAGCCTCTAATCCGTGCTCCTGTACTAATTTATCTACCTCTATGAAATCTTGTAAACTAGAAATTACAAATTTAAAGATAGGAGCTTTACTAGTATCTTGATTGTAGAAAGACGGAAGAGTTGTCATATCTAACTTTTCTTTTGGATTACCACTCGAAGCTAGTTTAGGAGATACATTAAATCGCCCTATTTGTAACCCTAAACCTTCTTGAGGTTTAATAGTTCCGTTGGTCTCAATCTCAATAAATATGTTAACATCCACCAGACTTATTAATCGAACAATATCGTCCTGATAAAGTAGAGGCTCTCCTCCCGTAATTACTAGAACTCGAACTCCAGATCTATTAATCTCAGCTGCAATATCCATTATATCTAGATCAGTAAATGTAATCTCTCCCTTTTTCCAAGAGTATGGAGAGTCACACCAGGAGCAGGCTAGATTACAACCAGCTAATCTTAGGAAAAATGCAGGTTGTCCAGTATTAGGGCCCTCTCCTTGAATTGATATGAATGTTTCTGTGACCCTCATTTTTTTACTCCCTCTAAGACCTTAGTATCCCAATATCTAGACATTAGATTACTTAAATCTTCTGACAGCTCGTCAGTTAAGGAATAGAAAACATCATCATTATCACTAATCATAGATTCAGCATAACCTGTAGATGTCTCTCTAACACCTGCAGTAATCTTAAGTCCAGTAATTCCTTTGTTATCTAAGAAATCTTTCGTAAACTGAACCATAGCTCTTGCCATATTTTCTGCAGTAGGATTCTTTTTCATAATAATAACTCTATGAAAATGATCGTTCATAAACTCCTTTATATTATTAGTTTCATTTTGCCATAAAACTAAGGAATGATCAAACAAATCCACGAAAGCCTTAATAGCTTTTAAATCTCCAAAATCGCGAACCATTCCAGCCTCGTTTAGCTTCCGACTCTCTAAGGAAATGTTCCAGCTATACGAATGTCCGTGCACATTAAAACGACATCGTTCTGAATACGCTTTCCGAACAATATGAGCAGTCTCGGAGAAATATGTTTTTGTTATCTTCATGTATTCCATAATTACCTCACTTATTAAATTATATCTTTATATATTATACGATATATCTATATTGATGTTTCTTAAAATATTTTCTCCACAGGAGTTGCAAAATCTACAAAAGTTAGAGTTGCTGCTCTACCAGTTGCACAATTGTATGTAGTACCCTTCATTACAGTTAGGGGGGTTCTCGTATAAATAACTGGAACTCCTTTTAATTTAAATTCTAATCCTATTGGAACATCTACAACCTTTAACTCTGGGAGATTGAACTGTAATTCTGGTTGTATTTCTACCAGCTCACTAGGAGTTATATAGTTTTCACATTCCCTTAAATTATTACATGCCAATATATAATATTTTAAAGCAAAAGAAGGATAACTTCGTTTAGGACCAACTAATTTGCAAGCTGGACAAATTACCGCAAAGTATCCCCTCTCAGTAATTTTTTCTATCTCACCTAAAGAAATATTAGTAGGATGATCTAACCCACATCTGGGACAAGGAGGTAAATCTCCTGTAAAAACTAGATTACAACTCATATCTTTTCTAGCTTTAAAATTAATAAGTCTTCTCTCACAATCTCCATAAGTCCCGTGTTTCCTAGATGAAGTACTACTATAATATTTCATCTTTTCAATAATTATTCTACTTTGTGCTCTGTAAGCATCATCTGTGTGCATATCACACCTCCAAAAAATCTTTGATCTGACTTATTGTACTAAGATTTTAATAAGGTAGTTTCTAATTAATTTACGTGTAGTCTTATCAAACACGTAAAACACTAAGACACTTGTAATTTTAGTCTTACGAGCTCTAACGCGAGTTTTACTGTGTTAAATCTAAAGGTAGAATCCGTTCGTGTCTTTATTATCTTTAAGACTTATTAATTATTTATAATTACTTAAAAGAACTTAAAAGAACTTAAAGAGTAATAATACTATAAGAGTAAGAAAGAAAGGGAGTTAAGTTTTTCGAAAAGAAACAAGCTCATTCGTAGTTGAGTATAAGCTTTCTGAGGAGTTTGAAATGAGAAGTTTGAGAAACATAACTATAACCCACATCAGTCCGAAGAAAGTTTGGGGAGGTAGTAATCCTAAACCAGTTTTGTGTATAGAAACAGGACAGACTTTTCCCTCTATTCTAGTTGCTGCTAAATCTTTGAATACTTATTCTAGTAATATCCATGTAGCTTTAAACAATCCTAATCGTACTTGTAGTGGTTATCATTGGAAACGGTCTGAGGAAACATCAAATTAAGTCTTATCGTATGATTATATGATAAGAGTTATAAAAAAGTTTAGGAGTAAATATGACGGAAGATGGACTAGTCCAAATAACTATGGAAGAATTATGTAAAGGGCTTATAGTTTATCCTTTTAACTTCAGACTCAGAGAGGTTAATGGATTTGAGGACACTGAGTCTACTAATATTCATATTCACATACTCCTTGATGCTCCTGATAACAACCTACATCAGATAGCCTCTTCCTTTTCTATGGGCTCTCTAGATCAGAATGCATCCATATTTCGAGATCTGATTTCCAGATGGCTTAAACAGAATCTTAGTGATCTTAGTCTTCAACATCCAGTTTGGATAAACTGGGAAGATCCTATTCATTTAACAGCTCGTAATGCAGGATTATTCAATCAACTATTTATACAGTCATATAACAGGTCAATTACAGGACCTAATCTAACTACTATAAGCCTAACGCTCGAGGGCTTAGATATAGACCCTATAACTGTTAATACTGAGATATCTACAGAACTTTGTGTACCTACTACTGAAAATCTAACACTCCTCTTGGGTATATTAGATTTAGCAATCAAAACGGAGCTTTCGTGAAACTACATGTAATTTAAGCAGTTAATAAAACAATGCGGGATAAGATCAATTAGCTTATTTATTATACCCCTATAAAATTAGTCTAAACCTTTTCTCAGCATTTTTATGAGAGGACTATCTCCAAATAGTCCTCTCTCTTTGTGTCTACTCTAATTCATCACCGTTTATTCCCAACTAAGACTGCTGTATACTTCTATTATTAAGATATACTTGGAGGTATATGTAATGAGTTTAGTAAACGATTTCTTTGGATTCATAAAACGTGGATCTAGCCCTAGAACCACACGGATGCTTGAAGCCTCAATGGGAACTGCAGGTTTTAATGTTATCGGTACGGGCGAAACTGTTTCGGGAAAATTTGTGGCAATTTATATTGATGAAGAAGCTGAGTGTTCTGCAGTCAGTGCTTTAAATGACAATTTGCCATCACTTACCCGAACCGCAGGAATGGTTATTCTGGGACCTTTTACAGAGGTTACAGTTGTAACTGGATCAGTGTTAGCGTACTTGGGAGACAACTAATATGCGTTTAGCTTTAGGACTTTACTTAGGACGTAGAGAGTTGGGGCTAGGTTTTGGAGCCTTCCTACTACTTCAAACTGGAGATTATATTCTTCTACAGGACGGGGTAAGTAAACTAATTCTACAATAGAAAATAAATAGACTAATTTTATAGGGGTATAAAATATGGCAGATCAAAAATTAACGGATCTTTCTGCGCTCGTTCCGATCGCACAAGGAGATTGGATATATCTTGTAGATGCTGCAACAGAAACTAGCTACAAGATGACAAGAGAAAACTTTTTAAACAATATAGCAACAAATACTAGAATTCCTTATATGAATGGAACTGTATTGGAAGACTCTCCTTTATATGTAGATGTAGCTAATACTAAAGTAGTCTCTGATTGGACTTTGGAAGTTCCAGGTGGAACTATAGAACTTGGAGAAACAACTAATGTTTCTAGTGCAACAGGACACGTAGTCATACAAGATGAAATATTAGACCATCTTAGTTATCTTGTTGATAATGATTTTGATTCTACTGGGGCAGAAGTTCCACATTATATAGCTCTAGGAGCTGAATTTACTCTAGACATACAGACAGATTTTTCACAGACTATTACAGCTAATCCCCTCACATGGGACGTAGCTTCTACTGTTCTTGACCCCGATACGAGACAGATTGTTTCATCTACATTTAAAACTGGTGGAGTAATGACTAATGTCAGAGCTAAGATATCAGATAATTTAACAGGTCTTGCATTAAGATATATTCCTGATAAGGCTTCGTGGGATGCTGGAACAGGTGGAATAACTACAGTTTCAGGAGATAACTTATTTAATTTTATAAGTACTGCTACAGATACCCCTGGTGTTTTTAATCTTGGGATTCAACCTTGGTTAATTCACGAATTACAAACTATTGATTTTGAATTAAGAGCTGATTCTGTAAATATATTGGGTGATGTATCAGGTGATCCCTATCAAACAGCAGTGGTGCAAGATGGCCCACATTTAAATCTTGCCCTTGAATCAAGTAGTGATCGAGTACAGACTACTGGGCTACTTGAAGGCGGTATAATATCAGTAGCCAGTAGTACAACAGTTAATTGGACTAGTGGCCGTGGACTAGTGGCTAATTATTCAAACCCCGAAGTCCCAGCAATAAACCCTGAAGTGGAATGGGATGCTGTTTCAGGACAAAGCATTACTAATATAGCTATAGATGGTACAACTGTATTTGGATATGATAGTAGCGGTAGTATAATTCAAAAATTAACAACTGCTCTTACAATATTAGATGCTCACAATTATATCTGGTTTGGTAATGCGTTTCATTTAAGTGGGGCTATTGTTCATGTTTCTACTGAACCAGGAAATATCGGATATAATGGAGTGGGAGCACTCAGAGATCTTCAAAATCTTATTATAGGTCCTGCAAATTCTGGAGGTAATATATATGGACCTTATTCAAATGATTTGAGAATTGAAGTAATTGGTGGTCCAGCACAGATACAAGCCTCGAACTTCAGGAATGACCCAAAGATTCCTGATACCATAACGTTGGATTCTAATGTAGCTGGAACCTTGGCATTTCGCAAAGTTCATAAAACAGTAGATCCAGGACTAAGTGTCATATATAGTGCAGAAGTTACTAATATAGACCCAGAGTATTATGATGATGGATCTGGTACTTTAGCTTCTGTAACAGCTGGCTACTGGACAATACAGAGAATTTTTAGAGATAGAAGAGGGGATACATATGTAGCCTATGGACAGCAAGAATTTGCTAATAAATCACTAGCACTAGAAGCGTTGGGTAATGAACCTTTTACAGAAAAAAGTCCATTACCTTTTATGCTGTTTAGATGCTCTTTAGTTGTTCAACAAGGTGCAACAGAACTAGATGATACAGATGAAGCAGAATTTTTTAAGCAGTCTAGTTTCAGAACAGAAGGTGCTTTTAGTTCTACTGGGACGATTCCCGGTGTAACAAGTCCCGGAGGTTCAAACGGATCTATACAGTTTAATAATAGCAGTACTTTTGGTGGTGATAGTAATTTACAATATGACTCAACTCTAAAAACTGTTTCTTTACAAGCCCCTGGTGCAGGATCAGCAACTTATGAATTCGTTAATAGTTCTGATGTTGTAAAAGGTATTATTAAATATGCTGAGACAGCGGATGAGTTTAGCATAAGTGCTACTGGCACAACTTCTGAAATACATCTTAATGAAGTGGCTTATGTCCACAAGGGAACAGCAGACGGTAGAATAGACATTCATTCGCTGAACAATCTAACTGGTAAAGCTATCTTAACACTATCTAATCTAGGCGGTGGTACTGGATTAAGCCTAACGCACCTTGACGGATCAAACAGTTCAGAAATTCTCGGAGAAATAGGTAATTTAGTAATTGGTACAGAAGAATCAGAGACATATATAAATATTTCTCCTGATGGTGCTACATCATTTAAAAAAGTACCGACTGCTGGTTATGTTTTTGACGTTTACGCAGCTGGTTCTGATATAGTTGGTTTGTATTCTACTAAAGGAGTAACTCTCGAAGTAGGTACTTATGGCGATTCTGAATCGATAAACCTGATCTTTAATAAGGGTGATGTTGGAACTAATCAATCTGAATTTGTAATGTATAACGAGAATCATGCTACCGAATTAGCCCGTTATTTCCGCATGGGTTATGCTGATGAAATAGCCACACAGGGTGGTATAAATATTTCAGATGCTAATAATTATGTTAGTATTGGAACAAGAACAGATCCAGATTCACCCCTTCACATCTATCAGAATGATACCGAAATCGGAGACCAATGCGGTTTAACTATTGAGCAAGACGGCACGGGAGATGCAGTCGCACAATTCTTACTTTCTGCCGGTCAACGCTGGGTTATGGGTATTGATAATTCTGGCAGTGATGCTTTTAAGATTGCTTCCAGTATTAATCTTGGTAGCAATGACCAACTGGTTCTTGAAACTGACGGACGGTCAGAGTTTTTAGGGAAGCTTGGTGTTAACATTCTTCCAGCAAGTACAATGCACGTTTATGAGAGTACAACTGAAGTCGGTGCAGCAGCTGGTCTTACTATCGAGAATCAAGGAAGCGGAGATGTGGTGGCTCAGTTCCTTATAACTGGTAGTCAACGATGGGTTATGGGAATAGACAACTCGTTTGATGATAATTTTGTTTTTGCCAAAAGTGCAGACTTGAACTCAAACCAACAGCTTGTATTACAGGCAGATGGGAAAAACAATTTCTACGGAACGCTTGGTGTTGGCAAGATTCCTGATGATAATTATAGATTAGATGTTCTTACTGCTATCAGCACTGTAGTGGGATTATCCTCATTTAAAGCGGTAACTATAGAAGCAGGCAACAATGGTTCTGGTAACTCCACAGACTTATTTTTTAACCGTGGTAATGTTGGTTTTAATCAGTCTGAATTTACCATGTATAATGATAATAGCTCAACCACACTCGCACGTTATTTCAGAATGGGTTACAGTGATGACATTGCTACAAGCGGTGGTTTAACTGTTTGGAAAGAAAGAAACAATGTAGCTGTTGGAACATATTCTGAACCTGATAGTGTTTTTACAGTAAGTGAGAGTACAAATGAAACAGGACAGCAGTGCGGAGTTACAATTATTCAAGAGAGTACTGGTGACGCAGTACTACAGTATTTATTGGCTGCGAGTGGACAGAGATGGGTAACTGGTGCTTTAAACGCTGGGGGTGATGCCTATGCAATATCATCGAGCATAAACCTTGCTTCTAATACAAGATTCATAATCAATACTACAGGTGAAGTGAAGATAACTGATTCGCTAATGATCGGATCTGAATCTGATCCTACTTCACTACTTCATGTTTATCAGAATGATACTCTTACTGGATTAGATAGTGGGATGATTCTCGAACAAGATTCTACAGGAGATTCGGTAATTCATCATGTTTTCACAGGAATCCAAACAATATCAACAGGGACAGACTATTCAGGTGGTGGTCATTATAAAATAGCTGGTTCGGAGGATTTAGGAACTGGAACAGTTTTTACAGCCACTATAGCTGGGAGAGTTGGTGTTGGTCTTGACAATGATGATCCATCGTCAACATTTCAC
>PJEL010002164.1_pt1 | contig 18482 bp, 12 predicted proteins | sample 1853271 | NCBI WGS metagenome assembly PJEL01 (sample SAMN08108733, study PRJNA415343) | Invertebrate metagenome, whole genome shotgun sequencing project. | host: Globobulimina | place: Sweden: Gullmar Fjord | collected 2015-08
AAGTCGTAAGCGTAATTGTCACTATTTGTGCCAATGGTAATTTGATTATCATCACTAGCACCTTCATTATCTGTTTTCCAAGTAGTGATAAAAGGCTTAGCCTCGGTAACATTAACTGTTCGAACTGCGCTAACACTGTCGCCGTTTCGATTGATAGCACTATAAGTTAATAAATAATGACCAATAGTTGTAGTGTCAACAAAGCCTGTTGGCGCCCCCACAACAAGCACGTTTCCTAGTGCATCATAAATCGTCGCGCCTTGTTCGTGATAAATACGGTCAATACCTACTTCAACAGTGTCTCCACCTATAAGAGTAATACCTGTTAAATCATCGACACGAACGATGCGGCGAATGGTTGCTTGGTTACCTTCTGCGTCAGTGGCAACATAAGTAATAACATAATCACCTTCTGTATTAACATCTACAGAGCCGCTAGTCGTAATAGTCACATCACCACCAACATTCGCTGCTGCCGCTGCATTGATACCTAAATCACTATAATTATCACCAACGTTATGAATAACCACACCAGCATCATTATTACCAACCAGGCTTAATATTGGGGCATTGGGGTTAATGCCACCATCAGTGATGAACCAATCATTTGGTTCTGAGGTTAAAATATCTCTATGCGTTTGTAAGTCAAGGGAATATTGACTACTTCCGCCGTGAAAGTTCACCCTCTCTTTAAGAGCCTGTTGGCTCCAACCAATAAGGAGTTCATCATAATTTGGAGTTGACAACGTCACACCATAGAACATGTTTGCCATGTAAGTAGCGGAGCTAACATCCCAGCTGCTTATATCTTGATCAAAAGAGCTAGCATATCGGAACATACTACCGAAATCTTCTGTGGCGCTGGTGTCCCAGCGACTTAAGTTTTGATTGAAGCTCGAAGCCTCACTAAACATCCGAGAAAAATCTTTTATGGAGCTGACATCCCACTGACCTATATCCTGGTTAAAGGCTTCGGCTCCATAAAAAACCCCGCGTAAGCTTTCTACTCGGCTGACATCCCAAGCACTTATATCAGCATTAAAGCGACGTGCTTCGCCAAACATGTACTCCATGCTTTCAACCTTTCTTAAATCAGGTGTATCGGTGGCGGTGCTAGTCATATTTACACTGTCATAAAATGATTCCTCCATAGATAGCCAGACAATATCACCCCATTGTTTAATATGAGTTAATTTTTCAGGCGTTTCACTATATCTAAGTAAAGGAAAAGCACCATTGATGCTAACGTCATATTCACCAGCTGCAACATAGGTATGCGTAGCATTCCCATGTTGTCCAGTTTCTACGGTGCCATCCCCCCAATCGATAGTGTAATCGTAGCTATAACGATCACTTGGGGTATATATTGTCAGCTCTTCATCAGAGGCGGTAGTTTTCCAGGTAGTAATAAATGGCCTTGGCGCTACAACATCCACAGTGCGAACTAATGTTTCTTTATTGCCGGCTAAATCGGTTGCTGTATAAGTTAATTGATACTTTCCAATAGTAGTGTTATCAACGGTACCTACAGGCTCAATTGGTGCAGGGATATCTATTGCTTCATTATCAAAAGCATCTAGTGCAGTTGCGCCTAACTCTTTATAATCACGACCTTGGCCTAAAATTATGGTGCTATCGCCGTTTAAGGTAATTACAGGGCCTTTAATATCAGCGACGTTAACAATGCGCTCTAGCGTTGATTCGTTACCTGCTTCATCGATTGCGGTATAGGTAATGCTATAGCTACCTATTTTATCGAAGATTATCGTGTCGGTTGTTGTTACCTCAACAACACCGTCAACTGCATCAATCGCTGTCGCACCTGCATCTTCATAAGCATCACCATAGTTATGGGTAATTTCAGCATCTCCCTTCAAGGTGATTACTGGTGCGGTTAAATCTGAAACATTGACCGTACGCACTAAAGCCTCTGCTTTATTACCCGCAGTATCTGTGGCTGTGTAAGTTAATGTGTAGCTACCAACAACATCAGCATTAACTTCACCAGCAGTGATAACAGTAATGCTACTTGCTTCATCAACATTATCGCTAACACTCGCGCCTTCATCTGCGTAGGCATCAAATGCATTATGGGTAAGTGGGTTAGCACCATTAAGCACTATCACTGGCGCAACATCATCAATTACATTCACTGTACGAGTTTTGTTGCTGGTATTGCCTGCTTTATCAGTTGCGGTATAAGTCAGGGTATAATTTTTGACTACATTGCTATCAACAGCACCTGTCATGGTTACATCAACACTACCATCGGTTGCATCATTTGCTGTCGCACCGGCATCTGCATAAACAGAGCCTGCACTGTGAGTTAGCGCACTGTCACCATTTAAGGTTATAACAGGGGCTGTGGTGTCTTTGGTTGGAGCTGGATCTGTAGATTCATCACTTCCACCACCGCATGCGGTTAAGGTAGTCAATGCCATCAATATGACAGTACTTATTTTACCAAATGACTTGGCCGTTTTACCTAGAAAAAAACACGATAACTTGGGCGTACTATGTGGCAATAGCATACAACATCCTTGTGTGGTTAATATCAAAGTCCAATCTTTGATTACTTCAAGCGGGAAAGTATCATAACGGCTCCGAGATTGGTAGAATAAATAACAATAACAACTTATTTATAACTCCATAACAAATAAATAACGTGCATTCACCTTTAAAGCCTAGTTATAATCCCCCTCAATGTAATGATTGTATTCAACGGACTGTGACACAATAAAATGCTAACTTATCAAGCGTTCAAAAGCCGCAATGGACAGCACTACACGCTACGTCTCACCAATAAAAATGTTCGGCTAAACTCATTAAAAGCTGAAAGTTTTAGTAATAGAAACGCTGCAACTCAATTTGTTCATAATCTGCAAGTGCCTTTATTTTTCTGGGAAAACGTTGCGCAAGGCAATACCTTTTTCAGTTATAGCAATTGGCGAAATACCAATCCATGGGCAAGTATTGAAGACTATATTGCACAGACGTTAATGCAAGGAAGTGTGCAAGCTTATCAAACTGCATCAATAAGTGAATTAACACAATCACGCCAAGCAAGAAGCTTTAAAGATAGTTCAGGTAAATGTTTTGAATTACAGCCTGCAACAGCCTTATTGGTTGACGCTACTGCCGAAGTAAAACCTGTTAATGATAACGCTAGCGCGATAAAGATACTGCAAGACCTTGATATAACAACTCAGTCTGCTGAAAGCCTTAATAAGTCACTTAATTTGCCAGCAAATAGCGGTACCAGCATTGAAGTATTAACTTCAGCACTTGTTAACGGCGACATTGTACTTACTCAGCAAGCTGAGGCAAGAAAGCCTGCTACCGGCCAAGACCTTGTAGAGACTGCTTTTGAGGCACCTAAATCTTCAGCAGAGCCACCGCCTCAAGCTGAGGCAAAGTCAGCTCCAGTCGAAGAAAAAGAACCTGTACGTGATGATACATCATCAGCAGCAGTACTCGAGCAAGCAGCCGAAGATGGAACCCCTTTTTGTGAAGAGTGTGAAAGTGCCGCTTAATAACAAGACAATACGAGAAATATCGAAAATAAGCATGAGGTTTATGTGAAGGAAGCTATAACAAATAGTGATGTTAGCACCATAATTAGTCGATTATGGTCTCCACTCGCCAATGGTTCAAAGCCAAATGTATTCATGGTGCTTGATGGCGCTCGCGATAAAAGAATAGAGCCATTAATAAATAACTCAAACATTGAGCACAGCTGCTTATACGCAGGCAATTTAACATATAAATTAAAGAGAGCTGCGCCCCATATAGTAAAACTATCTGAAAACTCAAATTTCACCTCCAAAATTTTAACTCTAGGCTGGGGAAAGAGTTGGGGCATATTTTTATTGGCTAACCAAGAAACATCAATGACAACAGTACGTGCTAATTGCAGACGCTTAGCCAAAGTTAAAGGACTAAATGGTAAGAGCCTTGTTTTTAGATATTACGACCCAAGAGTTATTCGGTTGATGCTTCCTGCATGTAATCAGCATGAAGTTAATTGTATATTAGGTGATTCAATAAGTTTGCTTATAGAGCAAAAGAAAGAAAACGAGAATGAATTAGGATTTACACTTTTTGAACGCGGTGATGAACAAACACAAGTTGTAGTTAAGAACTTAGATTTTAACAAAAATGGTCAAAGCCTTATGAGTGGGCCTGCTAAAAATCCAAAGCATTCATGGCAGGATTTTTTTCAAATACGTCAAGCGCACATGGATGCCATGCAACAAAAGTTGCACGATGAAGAATTTTCCATCATCAAAGACGATTATATTGAATGTTACCTAAAGGACGATATCGCCAACTCAGAAAAAAGCGATTCTGAAATTAAAGAGCAAGCTAGCATCGATAATTCGCAGTTATTATTTTCTGTGGAAAATAAAAATGTTGATTTAAATAGTTTTTTACGTCTTTGTTTTAACAAAGCAAAAGAATTTAAATTAGATAGCCGCGATAGTATTTTGACCTTCATAAATATGAATTATCAGTATGGTTGGCTTTTCTGGACAACAAAGGAATATCAATGGGTTGAAGATATATTACTTTCTGGTAGGCCTTGCGAGGCAAAAATGGAAACTATCAGCAAGAAATTTTCGCGCATATTAATGGAACGGATGTGGAGCTAAAGTAACTCATGTATGAAGAAAATGAACACGATTGGACCGTACTTAAAAAGTTTAAACAAGAAAAGAGAGATAAGCTTAATAATAAAATTAAAGCCACTAATAAGTTAAACAAAGGTTTTAAAAAGCAACAAGCTGAAACATCTACAGAAGTGGAAAAGTTAAAGGACCAAGACTTTAAGCCACTTCACCTCTTTAAAAATGGTAAATGTTACGCAGAAAAAAAGAAAAAAACTAAGTTCCTTGCAGACTTAAATGATGACATAGCTAAAGCCGAAAGCGATGTTATTGAGTTTCAAAGCATCATTGATGCTTTGAAACCTGAAATATTAGAAATTGAAAAGAAAATAAAAGCTATTCACACAAGAAATCTAGCTAAAGCAACAGCTAGAAATACCGCTAAGAAGAAAAAGAAAGCGGTAGAGGAATGCCCTAAAAAATGTAAAGTAAGCAATATTACCATAGCGTGTTCACATAGCAGAACCATGGAGATTCCGCCATTTGAAGAAGGCGGTGATGTGCCAACACTTCATGTTGTTTCAGGTAGTAATGATGCCAACAAAGATATTGTCACGGTAAACATGGCTGGTAGCTGTGACCACGGAAAAAACCAAAGCGCTGATGACAATAAAGAATTTGAAATTACTCAACGCTTAGTAGGTAATGACCAATTTTGCCCTAACACTAAAATTGTTGGCAATAATAACGATGTCAATGTGCATAGACCCAACGGTGTACAATTTAATGCAGCAACCAATCTAAAGCTAGCAAATACCAGCCCAGTTTATGTATTGCTTAAGCGCTTAGTTTTTGGTGATGAGGATGATACCACCGAGTACGATGTATCCTTTGGTTCATGTAAAGGGAATTATCCTTATAAAGCAAAAGTAATCGCCCACCCCAAAGAGGAATGGAAGCTTAATTTTAGCTTTGGCTATAAAGCCGCCTATGAAAATAAAACTTCAAAGCGTAAATTTGGTCAAGATGAAAGAGTAGAAAGCTATGATGCAATGACCTGTAATGGTAAATGGGCAGCAGCATTAGAAGGCGATTACACTTACGATTCGATAAATAACAAACTTGTTAAAGTAACACTAACGCTAGAAGATTTAATTAAAGAGCTTGGCGGCAGTAACTGGAGTTATTTAGTTAAATTGGTCGAGTTTTTTGAACCTATCAATGGTTTTTTTGAAAATGCTATTGGCTATTCAGAAGGTGCCGCTGAAAAGTACGGTAAAACTAAGGCCAAAGCTGACAAAAAAGACAAGACGATTGGTGAAGAGAGTACAGTTACAAAAATTGACTTTGAAGGCCCAACCATAAAAATCGGCGGCAATTATGCTATGGCCGAACGCAAAGAGCTAACCACAAAAGTAGGAACAGAAAATAACGAAAGACAGCTAACCGCCCCCCTATATAACGTAGGCGGCACAGGTGAATTAAGTGTCGGTTTCGATCCGTTATTGAGAGTCACTGGCACGCTTGATATTTTACAGTACCTAATGTGTACCTTTGCTGGCCCATTTGGAAAGTATTTAAAGAAAGTATCTAACATGTCGATGGGTAAAAAAGAGGATGATGGCGGAGGTACCTATATAGAAACTAAATTGGCACTAGCAATAAGCCTGACTTCAAGTTTGGCAGGTAACCTAGTATTTGAATGTACTAAAGAAAAAGGCTGGGACGCCTCAGAAAAAACCAGCATTGGTGGCTTTATAGGTTTTGAATTAGTAGGTCAAGCTGCTGTTGACGGTCAAGTAGATGGTATGTGCTTTAAGGTTAGCTTTGGTGCAGGAGCAGAATTTAAAACTACCGATGAATCCGGCGGTAAAAAATCAGGCATTGAAGTGAATTACAAACCCACCATGATAGCCAATAAGTTTAACTGGGCGGGGGAGTTTGTTTTTAATGGCTTAGCCATTATTTGGGTGGTATATACCAAAGGTGGAGTGGATGGGGCAGAAGAGGATGGAAAGGCTGCCATCAATAAAAAGGGTGGCTTTAATTCGACCAAGAAAATTTCCAAAGAAGATGCTAAAAAAGAGATCAGTGACAAAGTCGATATATTTAAAAAACGGTCTTTATTTGCCAATGATGATGCAGGAAGTGTAAATGCCTAACATTATAAGAAAAACACACTTAACAATTTTTACCCTATTTTTAATAACATTAACAGCTTGTACAAGTGAGAGTAAATATAACATGAATATAGAAAAGCCCAACTATTACATCAAATTACATATGCAGGACTGTGTACGAATTGTTACGGTCAACGGTTTTGAAATAGAGCGTGATTTTTCCGCTGACAGTAGTGCCGCTGAAATTCCCATTAACCACTTAATTAAAAACGGTGATAATTATTTTGAATTAATGGTGCCCGGCCAAGATTATATTGAAGAAGAATGGTCAAGCGACAGCAACTGTGCGGTAGAAGTGCGCGTGAGTGGTACGGTAAGCGGTGAACACATTGACTATAAAGTCGCGGATATTGATTTTTCCGCCGATTACAGCGCGCCTAGCACTAGTTTGACTAAAAACAGCATGATCAGCGGTGCTTATCAATTTAACAACGGTAAAACCGTATTAGCTGACCATGCACAAGACAGTGTTGTTAGCGACATTAAGAGTTTACCTAACTATGTTGAAGGCCTAGATGGTGTTTTTCAGCGCAGTTTCATCGCTAATGTGCCATTTCCTCAATGGGCTTTTTTTGACGGTGATAAACTATTTGATGGCTATCACCCAATTGACAGTGAAGATGACTACGATAAAGCTGAAGCAGTTGTTTGGCCAAAGGTAGAAGAGTTGTGGGATTTATTTGAAGCTAAAGAGCTCGATAAAATATTACCACTCTTTGAATTTCGCAGTAAAGAATATGACCAAGCCTTTTATCGTGAACCAGGCAGCACCCTAGATCAACTGAAAAACAGCTTAGAAAATGTCTACGACAGTAAGTACCCACTAAACAGAAAAGAAAATGAAAACATGCAAATGCTTGTCAGCTTTTCTAATAACCTAGTAACTATCGTAAATGCTGCTACCTATAATGGCACCGTAATGTTTTACGATTATGAGAGCAACTCAAATACCTTTTACACTGTTTACTGGATGCAAAAAGACGGTGAGTGGATTATCGCTCGCTAATAGCAATAAGCTGTTTATAGGTTAGTCCAATGTATAGTGAAGTGGCATAGCTGTTGGTTATGCCTTTTTTATATACGATTTAAGCTACTTAATATTAAAATGCAAGTTATGTAAAGCATCAAGCCGGTTCGACTGATGTAAAATAAGTCAGTGGAAAGCTCATTCTTTTTAAAAGCGCACTTAGTTTGCCAATGATACGCAACTGCGGATTATCATGCTATTCCCCCCGCACCTACAGGATAATATATGGAATATCTCCCACATTTCAGATTAGCTTTATATCTTTTACTCCCTTTATTTGTTGCCTATGTTGTCTGTAACCGATTTTATCAGGTTAGCATGCGAAGCATCGTGTATTGGTGGTTTAAAAACCCATTAAAATCGGGCGTACTAGTCTTAGTTTTATTAGGCTTGCTTTTTTCAAACCTCATTTTTGTTTCAGGTATTGGTTTGGCCTTCGATATGGCTTACCTCGCAGCCTTTGGTGAAACCCACACTTTGATGTATGTCGGCTCTATCAGTAAGGACGTTGATCATTACCTGCCAATAGATAAAATTGAGGGGACTGTTATGGAGGTGTTTAAAGTAGGTATGTTTAGTCGCACTAGCTTCAGCGATCTTTACCTATCTCAAGACTTTATCCATGACCGTGGAAGCAATTATGCAGGTATGCTCGTAACTGAGTTCAATTACAAGAATGTTATATTGGGGGTATTCCTCGCGCTGTCGGCTTTCTTTCCTTTAATAGCCATCTGGCACTTAATGGCGATGCATGCATTGCCTACGGTTAAAGCCGACTCTTACTGGAATAAGCTTAATCTACGTGATTCTTACTCGAGGCTGTTTTCAAAAATGAAGCTAAATAATGGTATGGCTGCATTTTTATCATTATTCTTTTTATTTGCCAGCTTTGTACCGACAATAATAAGTACTACCGTACGTGAAATCGAAAGAGCCATGCCTTTGCCTATTGGGAAAAATAGCCTATTACATGTTCAACCGCTTTCAATTGAAAAGAAAACGATTACCGAACGTAGAGTTGATAGCAGTAACCGTACCATTGAACGTGAAATTGATACCGGCATTCGCTATATTGTTTTTCGCGTAGACGAGCCTTTTACCCCTTCAATTTATATCAGTTATAAATATGATATAGACGATGAGCCCTCACGTCTTCCTGAGATAAGATCAGCCATAAAACAAAAAATAACAATAAATGCTTTTATTACGCGATATATGACTTTAGGTTTAGATTCTGATGATAATAAAATTTATGTCGAAGATGAAGATGAAGATGAATACGGTGCTGAAGATGGAGATAATTAACAACGCCTTCCTCGTTAAGTTTCGATCAGTTGCACTTGTTATTTCCCCCCATTAACTACGCTAAAATTTAAATGGACTTAACCACAACCCAAACACAAGGAAAACATAGTGAATATAATTGTAAATATTTTAATGTTAGGTGCGCTTAGCATTTGGGGTGGGATGGTTATCATGTCGCCTATGATGTACGCTACAGAGTCTTACGATAAAGAATTAAGTAACATATACACTTTTGCCGCCATGTTACTTTTTCCGGTCCCCTTATTAATGATAATGAGTTATTTCGATTATAATTTTTTATCTATGAGCAGCAGTAAAGTTGCAACGTTTGTAGCAGTAATAGCCCTTCTAGTGCTTTATGCTTCTGGCTCGTTTACTAAGTTCATTAACCTGCATCAGGGTATTAATAATTCAGGCTATACCATCACCGAAAGTAAAATTTATCACAACGCTATAGTGTTAGAGCAAGCAGACGTAGCTTCGTTTTCAGAACTTACCAGTGATGATTTACTTGATAGAGTATCTAGGTATGAAATTGACGGTTATGGTTTTGATAAGAACTACGTTTACTTTGATGGCAAAGTTATAGAAGGCTTCTCTCCTAAAAACATCCGTTTTATGGTTTTTCAAGACAGAGCATTTCTAGTAAATGATAGCCAAGTGGTATCTGGTAACCACATTTTAGTGGGGGCTATTCCTGAAAAGTTTAACGTCTTTGAAGAGCACTCTCATTGGGCTTATTCCGATAATGATGATGGTTATCATGTATATTACTCAAAACAGAAACTGCCTAGTGTAGATAAAAATAGCTTTGAGCTTTTATCATATTCTTACGCTAAAGATGCTAATAATATCTATAAAAGCAATACTATAGTTTTAAAGCAGGCTGATGCTCAAACATTTCAAATACTATCCAAAGATGAACGCTTTGCTTTCGATAATAATACAGTTTTTTTCATTGACTCCATTAATCCCCATGCGCTAAATGACATAGACCACAAAACATTATCCCCATTAAAAATTAAGTCTTACGTAAAAGATAGAGACAATATTTACCATGTAGAACAATACAAAACCATTCATAAGCTTGACGTTGATTACGATAGTTTTGTTACACATAATTTTGATGACGCAACACAATCTGATGCAAACGATAAAAATCATTATTTTCATAATGGGCAGGTTGTAGGTAACAAGCTTTAACATGTCAAAAGTCAGGCTTATGTCTTGATTAATTTTTTATCTTCATTATCATGCCTGCAAACGTTAACTGAATGGAATCAATAAATGTCCTCTAATGATGGAAGAAGACCGCTAAAAGTCCGTAGTGCAAAATTTTCTTTGTATATCGCCAAATACCTCAGTAAAAAAAATGTAACCCCTAACCAAATATCTATCGCCAGTGTGTTTTTTGCATTGTTAGCAGGTTTCAGTCTGCTTTTACTACCCTACATGCAAGGTGCTAGCTTCAGCTTATTTGCAATACTTGCTGCTGTTTTCATTCAATGTCGATTATTGTGCAACCTTTTTGATGGCATGGTGGCTATTGAAGGAGGTAAAAGCACAGCATCTGGTGAGTTATTTAATGATATTCCCGATAGAATAGCCGACCCTATTATCCTTATTGCGGCGGGGTATTCCATAACGCTGTTATCGTGGGCAAGCACCTTAGGTTGGAGTGCTGCCTTACTGGCCGTATTAACCGCATATATTAGAACCCTTAGTTTAAGCATTGGCGCACCTGCGGATTTTAGTGGCCCTATGGCAAAACAACACCGAATGGCAATGATAACCATTGCTTGTTTTATATCGGCTATTGAGCCATTTATGTGGTCTGAATCCTATTCACTGTTACTTGCTTTGATTGTTATTAACATTGGCTGCATTGCTACGTTAATTAACCGTACGCGTAATGCCTATCATGCCTTGGAGCAACAGTAATGTTTGAGCAAGTTCCTGAACATGCTTTACACGCAATGATGTTCATTATTGCATTGCTCATTATCGCAACTACCGTGAGATTTACGCTACTTATAGCCAATAAAACGACCGACTATAGCGAGTTACGCCAACGCATTCAGTCATGGTGGTGGATGATAGGTATCATGTTTTTTGTATTTACCTTTAGCCAAAGTGCCACCATTGTTTTTTTCGCATTTTTAAGCTTTATCGCGTTAAAAGAATTTCTCTCTATTGTCCCAACAAGGCTATCTGATCGACGGGTGATTTTTTGGCTTTACCTCGCCATCCCTTTGCAATATTACTGGGTTAATATTGCATGGTATGGGCTATTTGTTATTTTTATCCCTGTTTATATATTCTTATTTATTCCAATGAGAATGGTGATAATTGGCGAAACAAAGGGCTTTATTAAATCGGCAGGTATTTTACATTGGTCGGTAATGCTTACGGTATTTTCTGTTAGTCACATCGCATACCTGCTGGTTTTACCTGAAAAAAATCAGCTCGCTGGTGGCGTAGGCTTAGTTTTATACATATTGTTTATGACTCAGTTTAATGATGTATGCCAATACATCTGGGGGAAAATGCTAGGTAAACATAAGATAATCCCCAAAGTTAGTCCCAATAAAACGTGGGAAGGTTTTATCGGTGGTTTATTCACATTAACCATTGTTTCAAGTTTTATTGCGCCCTACTTAACTCCATTAAACTGGGTAGAAGGCATTGGAGCTGGCTTGATTATTTGCATCGGTGGATTTTTTGGTGATGTAGTCATTTCATCAGTAAAGCGTGATTTAAATATAAAAGACAGCGGTAATTTAATCCCAGGCCATGGCGGCATACTCGATAGAATTGATAGTTTAATTTATACCGCGCCATTATTTTTTCATTACCTTTATTACTTACATTATTAAGGTGATTAAATAATGACAATGTCTCGAATATTAAAAGTTCTATTTTTTGCTTTATTCATCAAACCAATCGTATTTATTGTACTCGGTTTAAATGTTAGATTTCGTGAAAGACTGCCCTTAAAAGGGCCAGCTATTTTAGCGCCAAACCATAACAGCCACCTCGATACTATGGTGTTATTAAGCCTATACCCTCTGTCTGTTATTCATAAAATTCGCCCCGTAGCGGCGGCTGATTATTTTTTGAAGAATAGGTTTTTTGCTTGGTTCTCATTAAGTGTTATTGGCATTATCCCCCTTGATAGAAGTGGTAATACAGAGAGAGAGAGCAACTGTTTAATGCCTGTCATGATGCATTAAACAATGGAGATATATTAATTTTATTTCCTGAAGGCTCGCGGGGTGAACCAGAGAAAATGTCAGGTATAAAGAAGGGGTTGTACTATGTATTAAAAGAAAATGAAAAGACTCAGGTAACCCCTATTATAATGCACGGATTAGGTCGTGCTTTACCTCGTGGAGAAGCGCTGTTAGTTCCCTTTAATTGTGATGTTATTGTTGGAGACCCTATCCAACTTGCTAACTCGGCTAGTGATATGCAAAAAGAGTTATCACCAATTTATCAAGACCTTTATCAATTTTGTTTAACCAGAAATACTTAGCTGCTGATAAAGCTACCTAAACAATAGGTAATAAAAGGACAGTCACCTTTATCAATTTTAAGCGACTGTCCTAGTTAATATTAATTAAGAGAAGTACATAATGAATAAACAAGAAATATTATTTACTAATGCGATATGTATAAAAAGTATGCCTGAAATATTACCTTTTATGGCAATAGTTTCAGGTTTAGATAAAGTGTTAAGTGAAGCGATGTCCTCGTTTGTTAAAATTTTTGATCGCAACGCTGATAATGTTGTTTTGGATAATATATTTGATGATGACATGTCTGATTTTATATTAGAGATACTTGTTCAAATTAAATGTACGTTTCCTGCCGTAATTAGAAAATACAAAAACAATATAAACAAGATGGACAACATCGAAAAAGCCGCTATGTTGTCAAATCAAATAAGTAGCCAATATCCCTATTTAAAACCATTAGATCAAGAGTTGTCACCTAAAGACATATTAGCGTACAGCAGTTTAATTAAAGACACCTCCTCGAATTTAGTCACTGAATATATTGACATTTTCATACCTTTGGCTAATTTAATTCAAGCAGATATTGAATCAAATGAGCAGGCTGAAGCCAAATTATCCCATAAATCAGAAGCTGCAATTATTGATGGTGACCTTGATTTATTAAAAATATGCTTAAACGAAGGCTTTAATGTAGATTGTATTTATTCGTCTAATCTTACCCCTTTGTCCCTGGCAATTGAGCACAAATCTTACGGTGTTATAGAATATTTTATGGACAGCGGTATTGCGCCATACTCTCAAGCTAACACTCAATATAATAGTCATAAAAGCAGCGGCATAGATTATTGCTTAATCACTAAAGATGAAAAAGCTTTGAAAATGCTTATCCAATCTAAACATTTGTCTTTAGAAACATGTGACTGGCAAGCTTTATTACTCAATAACATCGCTGAATTAAATTTAGGGTTATGTATTTTACTATATGAAAATATTACCGGTAAAATACAGCTGGAGAACCTTATCCATGAAGCGTTTAAAGTAAATAATCTACCTGTACTTGATTTTATACTGTCGAAAACAGATAACCCTAATAGTAAGGGGGAATATGCGCACACCCCTACTATTTTAATGGCGGTGTTAGAAGAAAATATCCCCGCGTTAACTCTTTTTATTCAACATGGTGGTGATGTTAACCTGCTTGATTTTTTTGATAATTCAATGCTAACCAAAGCCATTGATGAAGAGTTGAGTGATTCGATAAACTCACTGTTAAGACACGAAGCTAAACTAATTTGTCGTGAACCGAGTGATGCTTATACCTATTTGCATACATTATCGACACTCACCAATACCCCTGCCACTGATCTAATTAACAATTCAGTAATAGAAGTGAATAAAAAGTTAATAATAGGCGCGATACAAGCGAGTGATATGACGCTTTTGGTAATCCTAAAAAATGAACTGATACAATATATTCAAGCTCATGAGCAGATTATTTTCGAATCGAGAAATTTTGAGATATTCGAATTTTTAACATCCCTTGTTAAAATAAATGAAGCGACACTTATAAATGCAGAAGACATTATTTTAGGTGAGTATTGCGAAGAAGTCATTAAAGCCACGGAAACGCGGTCGATCGATAGTCTATTGAAACTCATCAAGACACATCCCAAATTAACCATTCTACAATTTTGTTTGTTGTATGCTTACACCGAAAAAAATGAACTCGACTCGATTAAAAAATTAGAATTAGAACTCGAACACGTGCCATATCGTTATTTAACCTGGCAAGCCGAAACACTGAAATGGAAGCCGTATTGGGCAGAAATTAATTTTGACAATGTACTGGAGAAAATAGATCACAGCATACTCGTTAAAGAATATAAAAATGCATTAGATCTATTAAGTACAGCCATGGCCAATAATGATGCAATAGCACTAAAAATATTGAAGCTTAAAGCGCTCGCTCGCTCAGAACAGTATTCTGATTTTGATATTCTTCAGAAAGAAATTCATGGTATGCAGAAGTGCCCCGATTTTGAAGAGGACATCCAAGATATAAATGAAGATCTTCATGACTCGATAAAATACAAAATCAACCAATTTGAAAATGATTTTGAGTGTACGTTAAAACAGTGTTCTACGTATATCAACTGCCAAGATTTGCAAGAAGCCCGTAACGAATTAGACAATGCAATTGAAATCAAATATGCACATGTTGTTTTAAGTGCCGTAGCTGAAAACTACAGTATTCATATTACCCCTCAATTTGGCGATTTACAGCAATGTTATGATGAAGTAGAAAAAAGCTTGTTAAAAGAATTGTCGCGAGCAAAAGTTGAAGAGTGTGAGCAAGCGATAGATTCTGAGAAAAGTAACGTTAAATTTAATGAAAAATCGATTGAGGTACTAGAAGCTGAAATTGAACAAGAAACTGACCAAGAACGTGTGAATGAACAGAAAAAAAGTTTACAAGAAAATGTCATTAATCCAGTTGAATTATTCAATCAAGCGATTAATAGTAACGATATTAAAACGGTAAAGATACTCGTTGATGAGGGGCTAGAAATTGGCGACTGGGAATCTATATTGAGTGATAATATAGCCACCATCAATCAAGAAATAACGGATTATCTATTATCTAAAATGGACATAGATGACTTAGATGACGATATTTTACTCACCGCAGTAAAGTCTACTAATAAGGTAGTATTAACGTCATTGATTTCTACCTGTCAATCAGAGCGCTTTAAAAGCTATGTGTATGACCTTATGGTTGAGCTTGCAGAAGATGATGAGGCTGAACAGATTGAACTTCTTATTCAATGCAAGGCAGATATTCATTTTAGAAGTGAACATGAAGACCAGTCATTGCTGGCTAAGATCATTGAAAGTGATCCAGACCATTCTCGATGTATAGAATTGTTATATCAAAACTCAGCTAAAATTGTCGCTTTTTTAAAACGTGAATATTATGATTTTTGCATTGAATTATGCTCAAGATTAAATGGAGTACCATTTGAAGACGTATTGCTTTTTGGAACAATGGACGATAATTTACCCGCATTATTTTATTTTGCGGTAGAGTATGAAAACTATCACTACGTACAAACGATGCTAGAGCACAAAGTGATAAGGGTTAATGAACTTGTTGGAGAGTTAACGCAACATGTATTAGATGTCACCAACGATGAGCAGATGCAGACTTTATTAAAATCGTTCGGTGCAAAAAAGTAAAATAGTAAAACAGTAAAACAGTAAAACAGTAAAATAGTCATTTTTTAAAATGGCTTATAGAATAACAAAGCCCGCCCGTTACTTAGCGTTACCCAATATTCAGGTTTTCTGTAAATTTACAAGGACTGTTATTGTGAATTTACAGGAAACTTCAGTCATAGAAAAATGAAAAATATTAAAACTATAAATATGGTTTTTACGCTGATTGGTCTACTTATGATATGAGTTGCGGTCACATCATTTCAAAATACTCAAGCATTCTTAGCTTAAGCTGTTTGTGTTGAAGGCGTTGTTTTAGACTTTAATATTATTGAAGGCGAAGACTCTGACGGCAATGATACAGTGTCTTATGCGCCTATTTTATTATTACCGCGTCTTATAAATCGGCGGGGATTAATAATAAGGATAATGATGAAGGAAAAGGTAAACAAACTAAAGGTAGGTTCGCAAAATCAAAAATTAAAGAAGCTTCCTCAGAGACTAAACACTCTTTTTCTGAAAAAGATTTAAAAAATCAATGGGTATTAATTGAGCCAGGTAAAACGCCAAAAGACACAAAACCGGTACCACTAAATGACTATTTCAACTCATAAAGTAGCGCTTATTGGCGCAATTATTTTAATATTATTATTTACTAGCTTACTGCAAGCAGAGGACTCTATGCTCACTAAAAAACCTTATTTCACCTACCGTATTGAATCCAAAGGTGCCCTTTATCAAACCAAAATTAATGGCATTTTATTAGAGCAAGATTATAGCGGTAACGCCCTTAACTTTGAGCAACCCGTCAACCAATATATGCGTACGGGTACAAATCGTATTGGCTTTCAGTTATATACTTATACTCCTGATGACTTTGACCAAGCTAAAATCACAGTTAGTTTATATGTTAATCAAGACGGTACCTGTGAATCACAAAAAAAGCTTATCGGCCAAGTCACCTTTAAAGCTAGCGACTTTGCGGTAGAGAAAAATCCACAACAGGCGATTCAAGCCAGTATGCCTGCAATAAAGTTAGACTCAACCAGTGATTTTTTAGCTTCAGATAATGGTGATGTTATTGTTCATGCTCCTCAAATTGAACTCTCAAAAATACAACCAACTGCGTACCATATTTATCAAGATATCGAATTAGAAACCCCCTTTCCGTTATGGGTTTTTTTTGAAGCGGACAAATTAGAATTCCCTACACTTTGGACTGATTTCACTGATAATTTTGACAAATATAACACTGAGTTAATTACACCGCTTCATCTGGAACATAAAAAAATACTTGAGACATTAAAAACTCAAGATTTTGATCAAATATTGCCATTATTTGCTGAACGTAATAAAGAATATGATATAGCGCTATACTACTCTGCTGGTACTTATGCAGATATGTTGAAAAAAGCATTACAAGATGACTTCGATGATAAAGACTCAAACTTAAAAGTTGTCGAACTAGAGTATGCTTCTCCAGCCATCAGTGATGATAAAAAACTTATAAGAATAGGCTCTCCAGAAATGATTTTCTTTGAAAACGAAGAACATTCACTTTATTCAAAATACCCAATCTGGTTCTACAAAAAAGACGGTAAGTGGATTATCTCGCGTTAAAGCGCCTTCTGATTAATGAGGTGTAAGTACACTAACCTCATTTACCAAAACACTTAAATACCATCTAATAAAAAAGGTAATAACCATTTGGTTATTACCTTTTATTTTATTAAACAAGTTAACTTATTAAATTAAGCTAACGCTTATCTATTACCCACTACGATGGCAAGAACTCTACCGGATACGTCACCGTCACGGCTTTCACGTTTGCTGCGCCAAAGTTAAACTGTCTAACACGGGCAATAATGCGCGATTCAAGTTTCTTATCGTTTAGCTCACTTGAAGCAATATTAACAACCAATACTTTACCTTCAGGTGAAATGGTAATCTCTAAGACAATTTTACCTTTAATGCCAGGGTTGCTTCTACGTGCCTTGCGATACAGCGCATGAAGCTTGCTTTTGTTTTTATCCATCACAAACGCAATATCTTCTTCTGGTCGATAATTTCCGGTACGTTTGAACTCAGCCTTAGCAATTTGATCTTCTTTAGCTTTACCTTCAACAAGACTGGTATCAGCACGTGAAGCCAGTAATTGTTGCTGCGCGGCGGCAACTTGAGCATCATCAAGCTTAACACTGCTACGGCTGCTATTAAGTACTTTGGAGGTACTAACACCACCACTGCCTTTAGTAGCATCTGCGGCAAGTAAGTTATCACGTTGTGCGGTACTTGCTGCCGTAGTTGCTGTTTTGTTGCGAGCAATTTTGTTACCAACCATGGCATCAATACTTGAGGTGTCCATTAGATCAGACAACTCATTACTTAACGCCAATAAGCCACTTTTGCTGGCGGTTTCACGCGCCTTAACTTGCTTTTTGGTCAGTACTTGTTCTTTTTTAACTTGCTTCTTTTTAACCTTAGGTTTGTCCTTTTCTTTGGGTGGATCTTTTTTGATCACCTTTGGCTTAGGTGGCTCTTTCTTTATCACCTTAGGTTTTGGCTTAGGTTTTGGCTTTTCTAAAATAAATTTAGCCACTCGTTCGGGTATTACTACTTTGGCTCGTTT
>PJEL010002165.1_pt1 | contig 18474 bp, 13 predicted proteins | sample 1853271 | NCBI WGS metagenome assembly PJEL01 (sample SAMN08108733, study PRJNA415343) | Invertebrate metagenome, whole genome shotgun sequencing project. | host: Globobulimina | place: Sweden: Gullmar Fjord | collected 2015-08
AGTGTTGATAGAGAGAAAATTGCACTACGCCTTAACCAGCACCTTAAAGATGATGATAGCAACAATACTCCGCTAAACATTTGTTTACAAGTGAATATTAGCAATGAAGAATCAAAATCTGGCGTTGTTATTGAAGATATATTTCCTCTAGCCGAGATTGTGAACAACTGTGATAAACTGACCTTACGCGGCTTAATGGCAGTCCCCAAAAAAGACGCACCAATTGCTTGTTATAAGCAAATGAATCAGCTATTTGACCAACTCAAAGATAAGTACCCTAGTGTGGATACACTTTCCCTTGGCATGTCTAATGACCTTGGTATCGCTGTAGCTAACGGCTCAACCATGGTGAGAGTTGGCACCGCAATTTTTGGCGTTAGAGCAAATAAAATTTGAACTATACCCAAGTAATTTGACGTTTAAGATTTCTGTTGCCTTGAGTATAAATAGTAGTAATTAAAATTTAGGAAAACCTCTTATGAATAAAATAGCCTTTATCGGTGCTGGTAATATGGCACGTGCAATCATTATTGGCTTGGTGAATTCAGGTATTACACCTCAAGACATTATGGTTGCCAACCCTTCAGAAGCTAAAAGACTCAAGTTAGCTGAAGAGTTTGGCGTGCAACAAACTGATGATAATATCAAAGCCAGTGAGTTCGGTGATGTTATTGTGCTTTGTGTAAAACCACACTTTATTACCGATGTTTGCCAACAAATAAGCCAAGCAATTGATATTTCAGCCAAGCTTTTTGTTTCTGTTGCTGCAGGGAAGCCAATTGATCAAATACAATATGCCTTAACAAACGAGCAAACAACTCAAAATGCTCCTGTTGTGCGTGTGATGCCAAATACTCCAGCACAGCTTGGCTTAGGTATGAGCGGTTTATTTGCTTCTGATGAAGTTTCTCCTGCCCAAAAGGCAGACGCCGAAAAGCTAATGGCAGCTGTAGGTAAAATAATTTGGCTAAGTAGTGAAGATAAGATAAATGACATTATTGCTGTTGCCGGCTCAGCCCCTGCTTATTTCTTCTTATTTATGGAAGCTATGGAGCAACATGCTCAGCAGTTAGGGTTTTCAGCACAAGAAAGTCGAATGTTAGTACAACAAGTGGCATTAGGCGCGACACAAATGGTTGCACATAATAGCGATGATATTAGTACGTTACGTGCTAATGTCACCTCTAAAGGTGGCACAACTCATGCTGCTATAGAACAATTTAAAGAAGATGGCATAAATGAAATGGTACAAAATGCCATGAATGCCGCCATTGCTCGAGCAGAAGAAATGGCTAATAGTTAATTATTTCTATAACTAAGCTCAGTTAAGCCAAGATTAAAATTTTATTATTGTAATTCAAATTAAGTAGAGGAAAACCAATGGAAGCAATTATTTACTTGCTTAGATTCGCCTTCGACGCCATATTAATGATTTTGATCATGCGTATCTGGCTACAATGGGTTAAAGCTGATTTTTACAACCCGTTAAGCCAATTTATCGTCAAAGTAAGTAACCCATTAGTGGTACCTTTGCGTAGAGTTATTCCTGGCTTAGGTGGTATAGACTTAGCAACAATACTCGTTGCCTATATTGTTGCTACATTAAAGTTTGTCACGTTGGCGGCTTTATCGGGTGAAAGCTTAGGCGCTTTAGCATTCTATATCGGCTTATTAGTATTACTGAAACAAGCAGGTTTTTTGCTGTTTGTAATTATGATCATCATGGCAATCATGAGCTGGGTGGTGCAAGGGTATAACTCGACATTAATGGTCTTAAGCCAATTAACCGAGCCTTTTTTAAACCCCATTCGAAAAATAATTCCGAATATGGGTGGTTTAGATTTATCCATGTTAGTGGCCTTTTTAGCAATGAACGTCATAAACATATTACTATCCAACTCCCTGCCGTATTGGGGTGCTTTGTAATACAGCGGCGTAAGAACTATTAAACTTACCTTTTTTTGGTGCTGTTCTATAATAAAAGAATAATATAGAGCAGTACCAAATCTTCTGTACTCTTTTTGGGAGAACAAAATGAAAACTTCAATTATTAAACTATTTATCGCACTTAGCCTCAGCTTACTGGTGATGTCTAATGCTAGTGCTGAAAACATGAAAAAATTGGGTTCAATGAATGTGCATTACATGGCAATTGGCTCTACTTTTTTCACCCCTGAGATTGCTAAGATATATGGCATTACGCGCAGCAGATATAATGGTTTAATCAATATTTCAGTATTAGACAATACTGCAAAAGGCACTCCCGCAAAAACAGTAAGTATTAGCGGTAAAGCAAAAAATAACCTAGGGCAATTTAAAGACTTAACCTTTCAAGAAGTTAAAGAAGGCAATGCTATTTATTACCTTGCTCAAGTAAAGTACAACAATGAAGAGACTATACATTTTGACATTATGATTAATGATGGTAAAGAAAAGCAGCAATTGAAATTTTCACAAAAATTTTATGTTGATTAGCTCTTCAGCTAAAGAGAACTAATCTAAAGAGCTTTTATAGCTCTTTTTTTTTCGTTAAATTTAGCCAAAATAACCCTGCTAAGGTAGAATAACGGCAATAGTGTGTCACCCATATCCCCAAATCAATTACCGGTATTAACCATAGGTATTAGCCATGTCAAAAGTAGTATTAGCAACAGGAAACCAAGGCAAAGTTAAAGAACTAGCACATTTATTAAGTGAGCAAAATATCGAGATTGTGCCACAAATTGAATTTGATGTACCTGAAGTTGCCGAAACAGGCACAACCTTTGTCGAAAATGCCATTATTAAAGCGCGTCATGCTGCTAAAATTACCGGTTTACCAGCAATTGCCGATGACTCAGGCTTAGAAGTTGATGCCTTAAATGGTGCGCCTGGTGTTTACTCTGCTCGTTATGCTGCAGATATAACACAAGGTGAACTTACCGATGAAGATAATACCAACAAACTACTTGCGGCATTAGCCGATACACCAGAAGAGCAACGAACTGCTCGTTTTCACTGTGTATTAGTCTATATGAAACATGAAAATGATCCTACGCCGATTATTTGTCATGGTGTATGGCAAGGCAGTATCAGTAAAGAAAAACAAGGTGAGCAAGGTTTTGGCTATGACCCAGTATTCTGGCAAAGTGACTTACAAATGTCTTCCGCGCAGCTGCCAAGAGATTTAAAAAACAAACTCAGTCATCGCGGTCAAGCATTAGCTAAGTTAGTTGAAAAACTTGCTTTAGTTGCATCATAACCGTGACTATTGAGCCAATGTCCATGTTAGAAAATCAACCTCTTTCTCTCTACATCCATATTCCATGGTGTGTGGAAAAGTGCCCTTATTGCGACTTTAATTCTCATGCTGTTAAAAATACAATTCCTGAGCAAGAGTACGTGGCAGCACTCATCGCTGATTTAGATGCCGATATTGCGCGTTTTCAACTAACTGAACGGCCATTACATTCTATTTTTATTGGTGGTGGTACACCCAGTTTATTTTCAGCACAATCTATTCAAACCTTATTAAGCCAAGTACTGGCTCGATTTGAACATGCTGCTGATATAGAAGTTACCCTAGAGGCAAACCCTGGCACTGTTGAGGCTGATAAATTTACTGGTTTTTTCAATGCCGGTGTAACTCGCTTATCAATTGGTGTGCAAAGTTTTGCCTCTGATAAATTAATAAAGTTGGGACGAATCCACGATAGCAACCAAGCAAAGGCGGCAGCCAAACTAGCAACTCAATGTGGCGTTAGTAGTTTTAACTTAGATCTTATGCATGGCTTGCCTAATCAATCTTTAGAAAATGCCCTTGATGATTTAAAAACGGCAATTAGCCTTAATCCTACCCACATATCTTGGTATCAATTAACTATTGAGCCCAATACTATTTTTCACTCTAAACCGCCCAAGTTACCTGTAGATGATGTCTTGTGGCAAATTCAAGATGAAGGCGTAAAGCTACTCAGTGAAGCGGGTTATCAGCAATACGAAATTTCTGCTTATGCTAAAAAGGGTTATCAGTGTCAACATAATATGAATTACTGGCAATACGGTGATTACCTAGGCATAGGCTGTGGTGCACATGGAAAAATCACCGACAGTAAGACACAAAAGATATTTCGCACGGTAAAGGTTAAACACCCTAAGGGGTATTTAGCTGAAGATCGTGACTTTATTGATCAATTAAATGAAGTAGATGAAAGTGAGCGTGCTTTTGAATTTATGATGAACCAATTGAGACTTCACAGTGCTTTTAGCATCCAGCATTTTATAAAAAGCACAGGCATGAATAGAGAAACGATATCACCTCAACTCACTCTTGCTAAGGAAAAAGGTCTAATGGCTGATGAAGTCATTGGCAATGATGAGTATTGGCATGTCACTAAAGAAGGACAAAGGTACCTGAATGATTTACTGGAGCTATTCTTATGACCGAGCCTTCTTCACTGAAGCTTAAATCAGAAAAAATTAACTGTTCAGAGAGTGATAGTGCTAAGAATAATAGTATAGTGAATGAAAGTGCCGAAGTAAGTGAACTTAATGATATGCAAGCTCAACTTGATTTTACCTTTATGCAAAGAGCTTATGAATTGGCACAACAGGCTGAGCAGCATGATGAGATCCCTGTTGGTGCAGTAGTCGTTCATCAAGGGAAAATCATTGGTGAAGGCTTTAATCAATCAATTACGCTAAACGATCCCTCAAGCCATGCTGAAATGAATGCCATTAGACAAGCAGGCACTTACCTCAATAACTATCGCCTGCTTGATTGTACCTTATATGTAACACTTGAACCCTGCCCTATGTGCGCGGGTTTGTTAGTACATAGCCGAATTCAACGTTTAGTTTTTGCTAGCCATGACTTGAAAACAGGCGCGGCAGGTAGTGCCTTTAACTTAGCCAATAATTCGCAATTAAATCATCAAATAGAAATTAGCTCAGGTGTGCTGCAAGAAAGCTGTAGCCAACTACTCTCTGCTTTTTTTAAGCGCCGTAGAAAGGAGAAAAAGCAAGCTAAGCAAGCAGCAAAAAATAATCAACTCGAGCATAAATAAGCTAGCTCAAGCTAGCTTATTGATAAACAGCTGTGAATTGATGGCGAATACTCATTGCTGTGCTAACTTATAAGTATTCCTCTTTATTTAGTTTTAATGTATTTGTCATTTAATTTCGTCATTAAAGCCCAATAAGTCCTGAAATTACAATTAGTTCATGGAAAGATATTTATGTCGGCAAATATTGCTAATAATACTGAACGACCTGATAATGAATACTTACCAACTTCTCCTGCCTCCTCTCCTTTATTAACGAATCCCAAAAAAGCTTTTCTAGCATTCGTCATTAGCCTTTGCATTCTGCCTTCAATATTTAATTTGTTAGGTGTTAACTTCGCTTCACAAATTACACCGATTAACCCTAGTGAACCAATATCAGCCAATCATTTATTTAACGCCCTTTCTGGAGCGCTTCAACACACGCTATTAGAGTGGTCTGCAGTAGTTCTGGCATTGCTTACTTTTATTTTAGCGCTAGTGCATTATCAAATTCATAGAGACATAGCGATCCCTATTATGGGGGTTGCCATTTTTTGTGCAGGTTCAGTTGATGCCTTTCATACGCTAGCTGCTACCCGCATTATTTCAGCCCAGGCTGCTAATATTGATTTCATTCCCTTTACTTGGGCTTTTTCACGTATATTTAATGCCACAATTATGATTATTGGCACGCTAGTATGCTTTGTAATTTATGCTAGAAAGCGCCAGTTTGAAACACTTAACAGACAAGAGAATAAACCTAGCAAAAAAAAGTATGTTAATGAAAGCCAAATATTACTATTTATAGGTGTTTGTTTTATCACACTTGCCTATGCTTCCGTTCATATTGCTGCTAATAGTTCGAGTTTGCCGCAAACCATGTTCAAAGAAGCCTTAATAACTCGCCCATATGATGTGCTGCCACTAGGCCTGTTTATTTTTGCTGGTAGTTTATTTATCAACCTATATAAACAGTCACCCTCATTGGCTAAATACGGTTTATTACTTAGCATTATTCCTGAGATCTGCACACAAGTTCATATGGCTTTTGGCTCGACTGCGTTATTTGATAATCATTTTAATATTGCCCACAGTTTGAAGATTGTTGCTTACGGTTGTGCCTTTCTAGGTTTACTTTTCGATTTAAAAACAACTTCAGTCAATAAAGCGAAACAGCATTTACAAGCTAACTCACATTCCCTAGTCAATAATAAAGATGGAATAATTGATAATCAGGTTCTGAAAAATAAGTTATTAAAGGTTGGTCATGCTCGACACTCAATTAGCATGCAAATACCCATTGCCGCTTTTGTATTGGTATTAAGTATATCGACATTAGTAAGCTTTCTATTTTATTTTGAGACTGAACGCTTATTAACCCTACAAACAAGTAATGAGCTTGCTGTCGAAAGCAACTTAGTAGAGCCGATTATTGAACAGCTTTATAGCCAAGCCCATTCCGATACTTTATTTTTAAGCCGCACGCCACCAGTTCAGGGAATGCTAAAAGCCCTTGGTAATAGTGATGCTAAAGATTATCAGTTATGGCAAGCCCGCCTTGAGCAAATATTTAGTGAGTTTTTAATTAATAAAAAATTTTATTACCAAATTCGCTATATTGGTATCGCCAATAATGGTAAAGAGCTCATTAACGTTCGCTTCGATAAAGAAACAATCGTATCCCCCTCTTCTGAGTTACAGCAAAAATCAACTCGACCTTATTTTAAGGCAACCATAGAGAAAGATCCCGGCCAAGTATATTTTTCAAAAATTGAATTAGCTAAAAACTTCGGTAAGATTGAACTTCCCCATAAGGCAGTATTAAGGGTTGCTACACCAATATATGACCTTAGCTCAGGCGAAGTATTTGGTCTTATCGTTATTAATTTAAATTTTGGTCGTTTTATTGCGCAGCTAAAAACAGAAGAGTTGAGTCAATTATCTTTTTACTTAGCCAATGAAACAGGCGACTTTGTTTCACACCCCGATAATAGCAAAACCTTTGGTTTTGACTTGAAAAAGCGCCATTTAATACAAGATGAATTTCCTTCGCTAAGGCCAGCTATTACTCATAATTTAAAAGAACTAACGCTTTCTTCTCTTAAAATCGATGAGCACAGACACCTTGGCCACTATCAGCAAATTGCATTGGAGCAATTTGATAATAGCCACCAACTCAATTTGTTAGTGTTAAAAGAAACCACTGCTATAGATCAAACCTTATCGGCCTATAGGTTACGCAGTTTGCTACTAGGTAGTGCATTAGCCTTGGCCGCATTAGCTATTGCAACGCTTGCTGCGAGACGTATTGCTACGCCATTGCAGCAAATGGCACAAAGCTTAGAAAGTTATGAGAAGTCGCGTCAATTAGGTAACCTACCAATCGAAAGTAATACCGAAATAGGTGTGCTTGCGCGAAGTTTCAACAATTTATTCACTCAAATGCAATTTGCGCTAACGGAGCAAGCACATTCAGCAATGAAAGCTGAACAGAGCTCTGAACAAATAAATGCTATTTTCTCAAGTGCCGCAGAGGGATTCATCACCATTAATGAAAAAGGAAGCATCATTTCTTTTAACCAAGCCGCTCAAAAAATGTTTGGCTATAGCGAAGAAGAAGCTATTAATCAAAACGTCAATATTCTTATGTCGGTGATTGAAGGGCATAAACATGATGGTTACCTGCATGAATTTAACAAAACCGGTTTAGCCAAAATAATTGGTATAGGCCGAAAGCTTAAAGCAAAGAAAAAATCGGGTGAGATATTCCCAATTCATTTATCCATATCAAAAGTAACCACTGACCAAGGTACAATCTTTACCGGTATTATTCGCGACATATCAAAAGAAGAGCTGCTGGAAGTTGAGCAAGAAAAACACCAGCGCGCATTAATAGAGGTCAATGACAGAGTCAACTTAGCAACCGACGCAGCAGGCATAGGTATTTGGCAGTATAACATTATTAATAACCAGCTTACCTGGGATAGATGGATGCATAAAATTTATGCAACTCAAGCACAAGACTTTACTGGTAAAATTTCTGATTGGCAGAGGGCTGTGCACCCTGAAGATATCGATTTAGCAAACCAAGCGATAACCGAAGCTATCAAACAAAAAACTAATTTTGATTATGAATTTAGAATCATAACCCCTCAGGGTATTGTCAAGTATATTAAGGCTATGGCACTAATTAAGCTAGACGAACAAGGTAATACTATACAAATGACAGGCGTTAATATGGACATTACAGAGCGAATAGTAGTCGAACAAGAGCATATTGCCGCCAAAGAACTAGCTGAAGATACTGTTCGTCATAAAGCAGAATTCCTTGCCAGTATGAGTCATGAAATACGCACACCAATGAATGGCATATTAGGTATGCTTGGTTTACTGCTTCGTAACGATTTAAGTGAAGAACAGATGCATAGAGTTGAGCTCGCTAATTCAAGCGCAGAAGCGCTACTTAGCCTGATTAATGATATTTTAGACTTCTCAAAAATAGAGGCAGGCAAGCTTGATTTAGAAGTTATAGACTTTGACTTAAGAAAATTATTTGGTGAGTTTACTGAATCTCTTGCGTTAAAAAGCCAAGAAAAAAATATTGAAATAATTCTAGATAATAGAGAAATACAACAAAGCCATGTTAAGGGTGATCCCGGCCGGATAAGACAAATTCTCAACAATTTAACCGGCAATGCCATTAAGTTCACTGAGCAAGGTGAAATAATTATCTCAGCGAAACTTATTGAAGAGCCAGCAATTAATGGCTCTGCTAGCTCTCAATTAACTCTTCATTGCTGTGTTAGTGATACTGGTATTGGTATTCCTCAAGATAAAACCTCAAAACTATTTCAATCTTTTACTCAAGTTGATGCATCAACAACAAGGAAGTATGGTGGTACTGGCTTAGGGTTAGCGATATGTAAACAGTTATGCCAATTAATGAATGGCGATATCTCTGTCACCAGTGAGGTTGGTAAAGGCTCTAACTTCTCATTTTCAGTCGCTTTAGAAAAGAGTGAGCAAGCTACAACAGTATTACCAACGGTTGATATAAGCAACATACCTATGCTAGTGGTAGATGACAATAGTACCAACCGATTCGTATTAAAGGCACAGTTAGAGCACTGGGGAGCAGTGGTTTATGAAGCCGAGGATGGCATATCTGCATTAACTTTGCTTAATAACAATGTGCTTAATTCTGAGCAAGCTAATATAAAAATGGCTTTTCTTGATATGCACATGCCGAAAATGAATGGCGCAGCACTAGCTAAAAAGATAAAGAGTAATACTGACTTTAATGAGATCAAGTTAGTCATGATGACTTCCATGGCTGCTCGCGGCGATGCTAGCTACTTTAAAGGTTTAGGATTTTCAGCCTACTTTCCAAAACCTGCCATAACCAAAGATCTATTTAAAACCTTAAGTTTATGCTTGTCAAAAGACCAACCCCCTTCATCCGAACTACCTCTTATCACTCATCACTATTTACAAGAGATTGAGCCGATATTAGCGGAGGATAAAACTAAAAAGTTAAGCCAATGTCGATTATTACTCGTAGAAGATAACCGGATAAACCAAGAAGTTGCTCGTCATGTTTTAGCCGAGTTCGGCATAACACCTGATGTTGCGGTAAATGGTTTAGAAGCGATAATATTACTAAAAGAACACGACGGAATCGCCCCATATGATATTGTTTTGATGGACTGTCAAATGCCAGAGATGGATGGTTACCAAGCAACAAAGGCAATTCGTCAAGGAGAAGCCGGCACTGAAAACAAAGCCGTGACCATAATCGCGATGACAGCCAATGCCATGAAAGGCGACAGAGAAAAGTGCCTATCTGCTGGTATGACCGATTACTTAAGTAAGCCCATTGAGCCGGTAAAGCTCAAAGAGAAACTATCGTTATACATGGAGACTGAAGTAAAAAATGAGGGGAATACTCTCTCTATTAAATCCCCTATCAATTCCCCGATAAAAGAAGAGCTAGAGGTTAATCCTCAGGAAAATAAAGTTATTGCCGATGAACAAGCCTCACAAGAGGAAGAACAATTAGCTATATGGCAACAAGATGAGTTTAGTAAACGTTTAAATAATAATGAGCAAATTCAGCAGAAACTCATCACATTATTTTTAGATGAAACGCCAAAACAACTAAGTTATTTAGCTGCTAGCATTAAACAACAAGATAATAAGCAGCAACATGAAATTAGCCATAAAATCCAAGGAATGACAGCAAACTTAAATGCCCAGCATTTATTACAAATTACCAAGGATTTTAATCAATATGTGAAGTCACCCTCGCCAGAGCATCTAAGAGTCGAGCAACTATTCAAAGAGATGCAATTAAGCTTTCAACGCCTTGAGCGAGAACTGAATCAAGCGTTAGATGAAAAGCTCATAGAAAATTAGCTGTTTTTCTAAAACAGCTTTAATAATCAAAGTGAATACTTATAACTAGCTTACATAGTACTGATTTATGACCTTAAATTTGAAATAGAGAGCGCAATAAGGTAATAATAGAGGGGTAACAACAGCAAATATAATAAGACTAAAAAGCAGCTAAAGGTTATCTCGACATATGATTCAACGTATTCTGCCCATTTATCAAACGGGTTGGTTTTATTTACTGCTATTATTCTGGGCAATGACTTCCTGGTATATTTCAACTGGAAGCTTAAACCAAGCTAACCAGCTAAATATTAATTTACTTAATTACCTCTCCCCCATTCAAGAATCTTCAGCAAATGACGCTACTTTAGCGGCAACTGATATTTTAACCTTACAATCGTCATTCAATGAAAGTGATATAGGTGCAATAAAAAAACTTTTGTCTTATTACCCAGAAAGTAAAATTACTTTACTTGCTCAGCCATCAAAAGATTTTATGGCAAAGCTAGAAGATTATTTATCTTCAACACCAAGAAACAATAAAGTTATTATTAGCGCAAATAATAACTACTCAGGTAGTCCCGCAGAAATAGAATCAACTATGATGCTTTCGAGCATACTCAATTGGCTTAGGTTTTCCCAACAGGGTGATATTAAGCGTATAAATTCAGAACATTTTACCTATAAGCCCTTACGCCTTAATCAAAGGCAGAGTTATCCCTTATTATGGTATCAACAAGGTGAAATATATCTCAGCTTACCTGGAGAAATTTTAAAGCAGTTAAGTACAGGTAATGAGCTACCCCTCACTCAAAGCTGGCAGTTAAAGTTAGTGAATACAGAAAGCACCTTGCTACCAAATAAGTTTTCATTGGGGTTCCTTGGCGAAGTATTCACTACAGGAAAGAGCTATAGCGTTGACGAATATAGTAAAAGTAACCAGCATTATGATGAATTATCAGAATCCCCTCTCAGCTCTGTTAGGCAATTCATTAAAGAAAATCATCGAGCTTTAGTTACCGGAGCACTCAGGAATCAATATAAAGTTATCATCATTTCTGACAAAAACATTATTGCGCATCAACAGGTAAAACCTTTACTTATTAACTTAGCTAAAAATAATTATTTGTCTCAAAATATACTCACCATTTTATTGGGCTGGATATTAGTTGTTATTGGTTTAGCATTAAGTTGGTTAATGCGTCACTTACCAATAAAGCAACAATTAATTGCTCTAGCGAGTTATGCTTTAGTGCTACTTATACTGCAATATTTTAAATTTACTCAACAACAATGGTTTGAAGTTTTTCCTATTTTACTATTAGTTGCCGGTTCATGGCTGTTACTGCAGGCTTATCAAAAAGAATCTAACTTGTTTTTGGCTGCATTAAATGAACAACCTAAACTATTAAATAATTCATCTACAGCTAGACCTGTAACTTCTAAAAATAAAGTAAATAACAAAAGCAAACAAGTCTATAAGTCACCACAAAATTTTTCCCCTACAGCCAAGGTAACAGCAGAAACGACACCACCGGAACCAGTAGAGGATCTAGAGCAAACCTTAGTCATAGTTGAAAGTAAGATAACGAATACTGCAACCATGAGCCACCATTTAACTGTTGATAATTTTGGCCGTTACCAAGTAGAAGGTATCTTGGGTAAAGGGGCTATGGGTATTGTTTATCAAGGGGTAGATCCTAAAATAAATCGTCATGTGGCTATTAAAACATTGCAGTTAAGTGATGAAGTGGACTCTGCAGAATTTACAGAAGCTAAAGACAGGTTCTTTAGAGAAGCACAAACAGCTGGTGGTTTAAGTCATGCTAATATAGTCACTATTTACGATGTCGGTGAAGAAAATAACCTAGGCTATATAGCGATGGATTTACTGACTGGCGCGCCATTGTCATTATTTACACAGCCAGGGCAAACCTTACCTGTGCCATTGGTTTATAAGTTGATGATGCAAATAACCGATGCCTTAGATTATGCTCACAACCAGAATGTTGTTCATAGAGATATAAAGCCAGCCAATATTATTTATGATGATGACTTACTCAAAGTCACAGTCACAGATTTTGGTATCGCTTATGTCAGTGACAACAGTAAGACCCGCACAGGCATCATTATGGGTAGTCCTTACTATATGTCACCCGAGCAAATACTCGGTCTAAAAGTTGATGGCCGCAGTGACATATTCAGCTTAGGCGTTACTTTTTACCAATTACTCTGTGGTCACTTACCTTTTGAAGGTGAATCTATCGCAACAGTCGCTTATCAAATAACTAAAGCAAAAGCCGTTGCAGTAAATCAACGTAATGCAAAGTTGCCAGCAAGTGCACTTCGCATTACCAATAAAGCAATGCATAAAGATATAGATAAACGTTACCAAACAATGGCAGAATTTAAGTTGGCTTTAGTCAATGCCTTAAAGCGTGATTTTAAAATCAGCGCCAATTAATCATATGAAGGTAGTAAACAGTTAACCATTATGAATTATCACATTAAATCCCTGTGTCATCAGGGCTCTATTCGAGACAACAATGAAGATGCTATCAGCTATGGCGTCCATAAAGAACTTGGTGTTGTTTGGATGCTAATTGCTGACGGTATGGGTGGCCACAATGCTGGCGAAGTTGCCAGTGCCATGTTAGCTGACCATATCAAGCGTCAGTGGGATAAGGTATCCATAACTAACCAAGCTAATTGGTTAACCTGGATTACAGAGCAGCTAAACACAGCAAACTTGAGCATACTTGAGCAAGCCAAAAATACAGTAGAACAACAAGGAATGGGCACTACAGGGGTGTTGATGGTGATAGAAAATAATAAATGTCACCTTGGTTGGGTTGGTGACTCGCGAGCATATACTTTAAAGAATGAAAACTTATTGCAAGAGACTGTTGATCACACCATGATCCAAGAGTTGCTCAACAAAGGTGCTATCACTGCAGAAGTAGCAAAAAAAGCCAACACCAAAAATTTACTCTCACAAGCAATTGGTGTTCGTGAGAAAATTTCCGTTGATACAAAAACAATTGCAATAAACCAAGGTGATACTGTTATGTTGTCAACCGACGGCTTACATGACTACCTTACAGAGCAAGAGATCAACCAATATCTATCTGAGTTTTCTGCTGAAAAAGATGTCTGTCATGACATGATATATAGAGCTATGGCAAAAAACAGTAGAGACAACCTAACATTAGGTCTGATCCGTTTAACCAAATAAACTTAATTAATTTAAGTAGCATGAGAAAATTTAGGAGTTTTTATGGCTTATTTAGCCTTAAGTGTTGAAGATGTAATCATTAATAAATGGCAGTTAGAAAAAGGCGAACTGTCCATAGGCCGTTCAAGTAATAACGACATTCAAATTAATGATACGGCGGTAAGTTCAAAACACGCCAAGCTAATAACAGGACCTGATCCATTTATTGACGGCCAGTTAATTACCTATTTAGAAGACCTTGAAAGCACTAATGGTACCGAGTTAAATGGTGCTAAAGTTTCGCGAGAGCTAATAAACCTTAATGACATTATCACCATAGGTTTTAACCAATTTCAATTAATTGACGAGCAATCAAATAACCTTGATGAAACGGCTATTATCATTGGCTAAGCTGGCATAGCTAGCTAACTTGAAGACTCGTCTGCTGTTCAGTAACTTCAATTAAGGTTTGGTAAAAGTGCGACTGCCTGCGTGATGTCATTTTATGGTGCTGGCGGTTTAACTGTTTTTTACGGTGATTACTCTTTAAAGTTCTTTTCATTTTATTATCTCTCTACATGATTAGTTTTAATTCTTTATCGACTATAGCTTGGTAAAATGACAGTTTGATGACAAGGTCATATTAACAGCTCAACCTTGGCTAGATTGTTAAACTAAGGGTAATGGGTAGATCTACGCTAGGCTTACTGAAAAGATAAGCGTTAAACATAAGTGATGAGCAGACAAGCGAATTAGCCTTAAGCTAGATGCTTGTCCTAACTTTTCAAGCTCTTCTCTATAACACTATTTAGCAGAACGAACATAAATGATCTGAACATCATCACTACTATTGTTAGCCGCTGTTGTTATGTCCTGAATTTCAACTTTTGTGTCGTATATTCGAAGTGAAGACTTTGTTCGCTTATTCAGGTAGTTAAAAGTATTCATCGCATTATACTTCTTCGCAAAGCTTGCGATAGTCAAACCATTACACTTAACGCTATTGGCTATTAATCTCCCATTATCAGAAGAATACTGTTTTGCTCTTCTCAGTTTAGACTGGTTATCAGAGCCAGCAAGAACACACACTTTAGTAGCAAAGCTATTATCAGCGCCAACAAATTTATATTGAGTTGAGTTAGCATTAAAAGCTAAAAAGGCGAGAACAATAAATGTCATCAATTTTAAAATATTCATAATAAGACTCCTGTCCTATTGAGCCTAACAAGACATGTTATAGCAGAATACCAAACACACCACTGCTGCTAAGTAAAAAGGTTTACGTACGAATTATTTGATGCATATTAAAGGCCTAATATTTGCCTTAAACTTAACGATAATGAAAACAATCATCTATATTAATGTGCCACTAAAACACTATTGGATGCAGAGTTTTTGTGTAAATTTTTCTGACAAACACATATTTACAGTAAAACGTAACTTGTTATAGCTAAATTTTCTTACAATACATATGGCATTGAATTTTAAAGTTTTTGAAGGTGAATTCAAAGAAAGAGATACTGAGATGTAGATCGCTATATTGAAATAATTGACTGTAAAGAAATCAATCGAACGGAAATTTTCTTTACAGTATGACGGAATAAAAACGGTCAAAACTGTCATATTGCTAACAGGTGGTTAATTTTCACATACCCTCTTACAATAAAGCAGTTAAGACTGTTATTTTGTAATATATTATTTAGCTTCACTTTCAGAGCTTGGCTTAGATTTCGACTCAGCTTTAGGCTCAGTTTTAGACTCAACTTTAGGTAATGGATTACTTAGTTGTAATTGATTCTCAAGGTTTGAGTCTAGTAGTGCTTTTTGTTCTTTTTCTTTTTGCTCTAACGCTAGTGCTTGTAATTCTTGCTCCAGCCTTAAAGTGTGGGCTTGTTCTTTTGCTTTATTATCCAGCCAGCTCAAAGTGTCGTAAAAACGACGGATGTTATCAACATAGTGCACTGGCTCTTCACCACGTGCATAACCATGCTTAGTTTTTTTGTAGTATTTCTTTTGCTGTAATAAAGGTAAACGTTTTTTCACTTCTACCCAACGATCAGGATCGCCGCCTTGACGTTGGGTAATTATCCTCGCATCATTTAAATGACCAAAACCAATATTATAAGAAGCAAGCGCAAACCAAGTTCTATCAGGGCTCGGGATCCTATCAGGCATCATGGCAATCATACGTTTGAAATATTTAGCGCCACCACGAATGCTTTGCTCGGTGTCTAAACGACTTTTTATACCCATTTGTTTTGCTGTTGCTAATGTTAACATCATCATGCCACGTACACCGGTATATGAACGGGCTGTTGGATTCCAATGAGACTCTTGATAGCTAATTGCAGCTAATAAACGCCAATCAAGTTCTTGAGCGTACTTTTCAAAGAGTGGTTGATATTTCGGTAAGGTACTTTCAACGGCTTTAATAAAGGTGCGGGTTTCGACATAGTTAAATTTTTCTATATGGCCATAGTATTTATCATCTAGTGCCAGTAAAGTGCCATCGTGATGTACCACGCCAAAAAACTCGACCAAGCTTGCCATTATATCATCTTGGCTGTTTCGACTCACCATCCAAGCTAGTGGCTCAGGTTGGTCAATACTAAAACCAATACTAATCTCTGGATAATAACTACGATTTATCGCTAAATTATTGCTATCCATTACGGTGTAATCAATTTCACCGCTCAGAACTTTAGCAAGTAACTCTTCACTATCAAATTCTGTAGTTTCTTGCCAAGTTAATTCACTGTGGGTGTTTTTTAGCGCCTCAAGATTCTCAACATAACTTGAGCCTGAAATAACCATTAATTTACCGGTTAAATCTTCTACCTTTCTTGGTCTAACATTTCCCTGCTTAAAAACTAATTTTTGGCTAATGGTTTCATAGGTAGGTGCAAATCTAAAACGTTGTAAGCGCTTATCGGTGATTGATAGCCCTGCCGCAATAACATCAACGTCACCAGTATTTAATTTTATAAAGAGCTCATCCAAGCTATAACTTGGGATAATACGTAACTCAACATTAAGAGAGTCGGCATACTTTTTTGCTAACTCATATTCAAAACCAGCAAAGCCATTAGCCGTAGTGTAATAGTTTGTTGGTCCAAAAATAGTACCTATATTGATATAACCACGATCTAAAATACGAGATAAACTTGCAGGGGCATTTTTTTTATCGCAAGCAGTTAATACTGTAGTGATAAAAATAGCCAGCAATAGCATAGCTAGCTTTGTCAGTAAGCTATTAGCTAACTTAGGTTTTATTGAAAAAAGGAAGTATTTATTCATAGTCTCAATTGTGTCGTGTATTGCGCTAATATCCAAGTACTTTTTATCTGACACTAGTGTTAAGTTTTTACTTGACTTTTTCCTTTAACAACAGGGGTGTTTTCAACTATAATACGCGCGAAATTTTCGGTTAGCTTTTACTGTGTAAATTAGACAGATAAAAGCCAATCAAAACCCTACATAAAACTTGGTGATTTACTTTATGACGATGCCTAAGACGACGTTAATTAAAAACCTTCGTGGCGCTCCAGCACTTTCAGACTTTCGAGTTAAAAAATTATTAGCTCAATGTGAACAGTTACAACTGCCTGTAAATGATATTTATGCTGAATTTGCCCATTTCGCACAACTTAATGAAGAATTAAGTTCAAGCGAAGAGAATGTTTTACAGCAATTACTTACTTATGGTCCAACTATTGAAGAGCATCAGCCGGTAGGTTTATTTCTTCTAGTGACTCCTCGTCCAGGCACTATTTCTCCTTGGTCATCAAAATCGACTGATATTGCTCACAATTGTGGTTTAGACAAAATTGTGCGTTTAGAGCGTGGTATTGCCTATTATGTATCACTGAAAAGTGACGTTACATTAACGACTGAGCAAGAAGTACAATTAAACGCGTTATTACATGACCGCATGATGGAAAGTGTATTTAACGACTTTGCAGAGGCAAGTAACTTATTTGCCAGCAGCGAGCCAGGTGAATTAACCGCTATTGATATCGAGTCAGGCGGTAAAGCTGCATTAGTAAACGCTAACGTAGAGTTAGGTCTAGCCCTAGCTGAAGATGAAGTAAATTACTTATTTGAAAACTTCACTAAATTAGGTCGCAATCCCCACGACATTGAGCTTTACATGTTTGCTCAAGCAAACTCAGAGCATTGTCGTCATAAAATATTCAACGCTGCTTGGACTATTGATGGTGTAGAACAAGAAAAATCCTTGTTTAAAATGATCCGTAATACTCACGAAGTTAACCCAGACTATGTACTTAGCGCTTATAAAGATAACGCTGCGGTAATGGTAGGTAACAAAGGTGGACGTTTCTTCCCTAACCCTGAAACAAATGTTTACGGTTATAACCATGAAGATATTCAAATCTTGATGAAGGTTGAAACCCATAACCACCCTACAGCTATTTCTCCATACCCAGGTGCTGCAACAGGCTCAGGTGGTGAAATTCGAGATGAAGGCGCAACTGGTATCGGCTCAAAACCTAAAGCAGGTTTAGTTGGGTTCTCAGTATCAAACTTACGCATTCCTGAGTTTGTTCAACCTTGGGAAACAGATTTTGGTAAACCAAGCCGTATAGTTACTGCTTTTGACATCATGATGGAAGGTCCATTAGGTGGCGCAGCATTTAACAATGAATTTGGTCGCCCTGCAATTTTAGGTTACTTCCGTACTTATGAAGAAGAAGTTAACTCGTTTAACGGTAAAGAAGTACGTGGTTACCACAAACCTATTATGCTTGCTGGTGGTTTAGGTAACATTCGTGATGAGCATGTGCAAAAACGTGAAATCATCGTTGGTGCTAACCTTATCGC
>PJEL010002166.1_pt1 | contig 18474 bp, 15 predicted proteins | sample 1853271 | NCBI WGS metagenome assembly PJEL01 (sample SAMN08108733, study PRJNA415343) | Invertebrate metagenome, whole genome shotgun sequencing project. | host: Globobulimina | place: Sweden: Gullmar Fjord | collected 2015-08
AAACAAGTAAGTAATGAATAACAATTTTTCAAAACCTTTCTTAACATCTAAAATAATTCGTGACATTTTCATCATAATATACCAAATAATATACCAAAATTAATTGAGCAACTACGAATATAAAATATTTTTTACACATAAACAAAAAATCAATTTTAATAAACTGAATAAATTAAATGGTAAAAAAAGAAAAAATGGCTCAACTTTTACAAACTATATTTTTACAAAATGTAGACATCATACCATGAACAAAAACATGACTATTCGAAGATCCATATTTTTTGGCAATTTCTATATACTCATTGATTATGATGGGATGCGGAGTAGTTAGCTGTTCCATTTCTGTAAAAGCCATTTTTAACAACGTAGACTCGAGAAGAGCAATACGCTGTAAATCCCAACGCTGACTTTTTCTCGACAGCCATACCTCATAACTACGATTATTGGCAATGCTTTTCTCTATTAATTTTCTAAAAAAAATAACCTCTTCATTTCCTATCGAAGGATAATAGGGGAGATGCTTTTTCAACCATTGCAACAACATATGACGTACTATACCCTGATTATCTTTCCAAAAAAAATCTTCCGACTCTATCCAATCAGATATTTTTTTTTTCTTAAAAAAAATATGAGATATAATAGTTTTTCCCCAAACTTTTGCCTCCATAGATCTTTTATTTTGTTGTATTTCAGTAGTTAAATAAGAATCATACCACTCCTCTCCTTTTTTTAACCAAATTTGGGGGAAATAAAAATATAGATGCGGATCAAAAGAAAAAAAATCATGTTGAGGATGCTCTATTTTTCTACTCCAACAAGAAAGAAGAAAAGAAAAAAAAGAAAAAAAAGAACAAACCTTTTTCTCCTCCAATTCACAAAAAGAACAAATAGACCCTAGAAACAGTAAATTTTTTTCTGTCTCTTCCGCCCTTTGGTTGGAAAAATAGGCAAAAAGTTGTTGCATTGCTTTAATCCGTAAAATACGTCTCGTAAAAATATGTGACATAACTATACACCATAAAGATTTAATATAACTCTCCAACCCGATAGATAGACCAAATCCTAACCTCGTTATCTTCACATAAAATAGAAAACCACCAAATAGGCATAGGTAATAATTGCTTCACTAATTTAGGCCACTCTATAAAAGTAATATCACTTTCATCACATGCAGAGAGGCAACCAACCTCCACTGCTTCTCGAACAGTTTTCAACCGATAAAGGTCTATATGAGCCATACTTTTCTCCCCTCCCTTATAATGATGTATAATGTTGTAAGTTGGGCTTACTATAGGTGAAAGAATATTTATTAACCTTCCAAAAATTTTTACAAAAGTTGTTTTTCCACTCCCCATTTCCCCATTTAAGCAACAAATGTCGGCACCTTCTAATTTTTGTAACATCCATTCTGCAACCTCTTGAAGATCTTGGGATGTTTTAATTTTCCATCGTATAACTAAAGAAGAATTTAAAACAGACATATGTAAAAATATTTATTATTTTTTATGGAGCTATCGAGCATAGATTATATACCCACAAAAATAATATTAAAAACATATTTGGGAGCAACCAATTACATCAGTAATGCAAATTATTTCAGTTAATGTTATTACATATAATATTAAAATATTTTTTTATTATGCATTTATCTACTTTTGCTATTATTTATATTAGCACGTGAAATAATGATTTTATTTTTATATAATCTTCCATAAATTGATGGTTGAATATATATTCTTTTGTTCCTGATCTTTTTATTTTTATTATTGATCGTAATTTTTTTCAAATTTATCCGATTAGTTATTTGAATGTTTCATATAGTTTATTTGAGTGTTTTATATACTACTACGCTGTGTATTCAGATTTATTTTTTTAGATATATAGTTGGGTAAACTGATGTTTATTTTGTGATCTCTAGAATTTTTTAAGCAATTTGGCTATTCTTAGATTTTGCGACAACAATTCTTTTATAAAAAATAGTCCTTCTAATATAAGTGACCTATATATTGATTATTACTAATAATTATTTTAAATCTTTGGTGGATAATGATATTCTTTATTTCTTGAGTTCCTTCTAATGGTATTAGTAAAAAGGATATAAATTTTATTCGTATTACTGGTTTAGTCACACGAATAATATAGAGAGTAATATATATATATAGTATTCGGTTATTTATAGTATTCGGTTATTTATAGTATTCGGTTACTTATAGTATTTTTTACTTTTTTCCAGAATATTCCGTAATAATATTTTATGTTCAGTTGTATTACAAACTATCTTTTTAAAATAGGGACGAAGTAGGAAAAGTAACTTTTTTTTGATCCTCATATCTGTATAGGCATTTTCTAAATCGCAATAATCTACTATCTCCCTTTGCTTCATAACATAGAAATAAAATTTTTTTCCTCTTATTTTCTCTCCCCCAATGTAAATGCTTTTCAAACAACTCCACTTCAATGGTTCTATTTCTTCTTTTTTTAGTCTCTTGTTTCCACGAAAAAGAGCAGGATATACATGTACTTTATAGTTTCCCACCTTATAGGAAGAGATATTACGAATAGATTTATCTTCTTGAATATTTACAAGAAGCCTTTTCCACTCTTCATAAGAATTAATAAATTTTTTCTTAGCTTTTCTAGAAGTTAAATCAACACTATAGAGATAGATATCATAGCGTGGAGCTATTTTCTTATCTTCAGCCCACAATAATACTTTTTTAGGTACGGATGAGCTATTAAAATTTTTAAAATTTTGTAAAAAATAAGTAATTACAAACTGCTCTTTTTGAAAAGAAGAAGAAGTTTTCGAGCAATCTTTCTCTATCTTTTCCCATGTCTCTTCCCAATTGATACCCATCTCTTCCAAAAAAGATATACTAAGAAAAAAAAGTAGTTTAGAAAAAATCAAATCAAAAACCAAGTCCTCCAGTTTTTTATCTGTCCTAGAAGCATGTTCTCCCAATCCATACAAATCAGATATGAATAATATTGGCTTACCTTTAAAAGAAAAAATAACTTGTTCAATTGGTTTGTATACATTTACTGGTCGTCTGTACAGATTATATGGATCAGCAGTTATACTCCCAAAAACGGTAGAAAAATAAAAAAATAGAAGATAATGGAGCTTGTAATATATTTTTGACATTTCTACCTACTATTTTCCAGTACTTCCAAATCCGCCAGCTCCTCTTTTCGTTTCTGAAAGAGAATCCGTCTCTACAAATTTAACATACACACATGGCATAAAAACCATTTGAGCTATCCTTGCACCAGGATTAAGAATATAAGGTTTTTTCCCTTCATTCTTCAGTAGCACTTTAATCTCTCCCCGAAAATCACTATCAATAGTCCCAGGAGAATTTGGAATAGTAATATTTTTCGTTGACAAACCACTTCGAGGACGAATCTCACCTTGATAACCATTAGGAATCATAAGAAAAATACCCGTAGTAACCAGATATATCTTATCAGGAAGGAGCGCCCAATCATCTTTAATCGCCGCATATAAATCAACAGCTGCAGCACCACTAGTAGCATATTTGGGAAGCCACCTAGGATCTGTAACTCGTATTGGAACTGATAATACCATGAAAAATAATATTAAAAATAAAACAAAAAAATAAAATTAAATTAAAAATAATAAAATTAAAAATAATTAAAATAAAAATATTGAAAATATTAAAAAATTCACCTCTTTTCCTTTATAGTTCCCAAAAATTATCTGGAAATAACTCCTATAAAAGAAATTTAAGAGGAGAGCAAGGGACTCGAACCCCTACTCAAATAAATGAAGCAGTTTTCAAGACTGCCGCAATAACCATTCTGCCAGCTCTCCAATGTTTTTAAATATAATAAAGATGATAAGAAAATGGGAGTTGTATATATTTTACTTAAAAAATTAATTATATTGGAAAGATTCTCTCAGAAGATTTAATAGCGTTATTTATAGTACAAAATATGTCAGATTACATCATAAGTATAGCCTCTTCAACCGAATCTGGATCGGTAGCCATTCATCATCGGGGAAAAATAGTAAAAAGCTCATCTGCCCATTGTATTGATCGTACAGGGTCCTTAATTTTATTACTCAATCAACTTTTAAAAGAACAAAGATTGACATTACAACAATGTTCTGCCATAGCTATTCAATCAGGCGGAGGCTCCTACATAGGTAGTCGCATTGTAACTACTTTAGGCAAAGCAATCTGTTATACAAATGGTCTGCAACTTATTGTACTGCCAATCTGGTCTGTCTTGTTGCAGAGTTATTCCCCACTCAAGTTCCCTCTCATTATGATGGTAGGAGGAGGTAAGAGATATACTAATGCTCTCTTTTTAACTAGTCTCAATAGCGATGCAAAACCAAGCCGTATTTTTATCAACGAGTTAGCAACGATAAAAACAAAGCAAAACAAAAAAATATATTGTTTCGGAGATGGTGCAGATCGCTTTTCATCTTTTATCACAGAGTTACAACAATTTATTTGGATAAAAAAAAAGAGGGCAAATGCAGATAATATGGGGAAATTAGCATGGGAAACATACCTTCAAAAAAACTATGTTGACATATATAACTACCATCCCAATTACCCGAAATGAAAAAAATATTAAAACACCAGTACACAACTATTAAGAAGGCTTCTTCATTCAATTTTGATAAAAATATATCAAAAAAAACTATATTTGCTAGGGATGAGTGGCTCCGCTATAAATAAGATAAAATATACAATATAATATAGAGTAGAGTAACCGTTTTTATCGCCTCTGTATTTTTTCACAAAGTCATATATTTGCTATGAGTAGTTCAAAGAAGGGAATAGAAAAAGAGATGGAGCAACTTTGTTGCCCACATCCAATTAAGCATACAGCATTTAACGTAGGGGATACTGTATCTATCTTCCTCATTAGGAAACAAGGAGATAAAGAAAAAATACAAAAGTGGGGGGGAATTGTTTTACGTATACGTGGTGACTCTTATTTAAATAGGACATTTATGGTACGTAAAATTTCAGGAACTACTGCATTAATTCGAAATTTTTCATATGCATCCCCAAATATTAAAAGTATAGCAGTGATAAGAAAAGGTAGAGTTAGGAGAGCTCGTCTCTATTATTTAAAGGACAAATATGGTAAATCTTTTACTGTAAAGCGTAAAAAGTAGGTTTATATATAAAAGCCTTGTAGTTTAATGGATAAAATTGGAGTTTCCTAAACTTTTGATGTAAGTTCGATTCTTACCAGGGCTGCATCTTTTTTTATTCAAATGAGAAAATGAAAAATTTTTTAGATATAGTTCGTAGTAGGGGTATGTGTCATCAAGCTACTCCAGATATTGATAATATTTTTACTACTAATCCTGATCCTTCTTCTATCAAAGGTTATCTGGGTATTGATTTGACGGCTTCATCGTTGCATATCGGTCATCTTATTGTTTTGAATTTGATATATCATTTTCTGCAGGCTGGTCATACTGCTTACATTGTATTAGGGGGAGGCACTACAAAGATAGGAGATCCCTCAGGGAGAAATAAGGAACGTCCTACATTGGAACGTAAAAAATTACAAGAAAATTTACAATCCATTCAGATCCAACTGCGTAAACTTTTAGGTTCTAAAATTAAAATAATTAATAATAATGATTGGTTGGGTAGTCTAACGATTTTTGATTTTTTTGATGAAGTGGGACGACATTTTACGCTGAATTATCTCAGTCAAAAAGAGTTAGTAAAAAGAAGTAAGGAACATATCAGCTATGCTGAAGCGAGTTATGCTCTATTGCAAGGATATGATTTTTATCATCTTTTCAGCAAAAAATCAGTACAAATACAGTTTGGAGGTTCAGATCAATGGGGGAATATTCTTACGGGGAGTCGTCTAATAAATAGAAAAACAGGTAAAAAATCTCATATTTTAACTGTACCTCTTTTGACCAAAGAGGATGGGAGTAAGTTTAGCAAGAGTGAGAAAGGAACTATCTGGTTAGATTCCAAACAAACTTCTCCACTGGATCTTTTACAAACGATTATCAATTGGTCAGATCAATTTTTTGTAACAGCCCTTCCTTTACTTACAACCTATTCTATGGAAAAAATATCCGACATTATAAAAAAACATCAATCATCCCCACATATTAGATATGGTCAGTCAAGTTTAGCATCCAATATAATGGAGAGACTCTATAAAAAAGAGGTCGTTGAAGATAGTTTTCTTCTTTCCAAATGGTTATACCAAACTAAAACTATGGAAGAAATAAACTGTTGGAGTGAAGAACAAAGAAAAAGACTTTTTGCTTTGTTACCTCACACTTTATATACTCCTAAAATGATCTGTCCCAATATAGTCTCATTTTTAGTAAAAAGTCAGATCTTTACCTCCTTACGAGAAGGGAGAGAGATAATGAGACAAGGTGGAATTGAAATTAATAAAAAAATAGAAAAAAACCCTGAACAATCTTTAGAGTTACTTTGGTATAAACAGCGATATATTTTAGTACGAAAAAAGAAAAAATTTTTTTTAATAGAAAAAAAAATATAAATTGATTAAGGTCGACTACCTGTTTGTTTCAGGTGTGATTTTATTAAAAAAAAGAACTATAGTTTTTGTATTATGTGCAGTGTTTTCTCAAGATGTCCATCTTATATTCGCAATATTTTTTTCTTCATTTTGTTTTGCGGAGCTGGGAGGCTATCTGCTGTTGACTCTTTTTCAGAGGTTCTGTACGAAAACAGGGAGGAAAGTGTGGAAGAATTGTCTGACAAATTGAAGAAGTTTTTTGTCCGCAATAAAAAAAAACTTTCTCGCAAAAAGAAAAAAGTAAATAAGTTGATCAAAGAATTGATGGATACGTTGTCATATCTTAATGAGCTGAATAATCCTCGATTGTCACTGTCTTTGATTAGTAGATTTTCAAAAATTTTGCGTGAGCTTCAAAAAAAAGGCTATATAGTGGATGGGGAAATAGGTTACAGTCAGGAAGAAGAGGTAGTGATGTTATTGAATTTTTATGCAATGAAGGCGTATCGTTCTTTGGGTAATACTACTAAAGTAGAGAAGAAATACAGGATTCTTTCCCAGTATATTGATGGTAAATTTGTTGATACAAATGAGTTGTTAGAAAGCAGTAAAGTGACTCTTTTCACTTATGCATCAATTTTATTAGAAATAATTATCTTCCTTCAGGGAATAGGTGATTTAACGGAAGCACAAAAAAAATTAGAGATGCTGGATACAATATCTAATTACAAAGATGTCCTACTAAATACGGAAGAAGGAGAAGAAAAAAGTGGGGGGGATTCTATTTTTTTTGAAGATATGGATTATTTTCGTTCTTATCTTTTTTTTGTTGTTATGTCTGTTACTTATTTCAATTACAAAGCTTATCAGGAAAAAATAGAAGAATATAGGGCTATTGGAAAAGGGAAAAAAACGGCAAGAAGATTGCAAAGTTGTTTGAAGAAGAGGAAAGAATTAGAGTCCCAAATAGAGTCGTGTTTTTTGGAGGTTTATTCTTATTTTTTAAGAGCTTCTTCAAAACAACAAATTGAAATAATGGAATGGATGTTTGAGCTTTTAAAGAAGGGTTTTTTTTTACCTTGTTTTTTCTCATTCCTTTCTGATATGGTAAAAGTGATGTTGAGCAAACAAGATTTTATTAGAATGATTTTTAAAAAAGAAGATAGTGATTTTTTGATTAAAAACATAAGACAAGCATATGTTTATCTTTCAACTTTTTGTTTACAGGATAAAACTGTTGATAAAAATTTCGTAGAAGAGCAATTGCTTCGGGGATATAATGATGAGGATAGAATCGTTCTTTTTGGAATTGTTTATTTTCAATCTTTTTCTGAAATTCTACAAAAAAAAAGGATGGAAGGGGAACTTCTCTTTAAGAAATTGAAAAAATTATTATATGAAAAATCAATATCTTCTGAGGATTGCCCTTACTGGGTAAAGCCTGATGGTCGATATGGAGCGGTTCTATTGCTTGAACGTCTACTAAAAACGTTGCCTGGAGGTGATGGAGGGAAGAAATTAGAATTAACAAGTTGCAGTCCAGAGATTTTGAAGAGAGGAGACAGGGGAGAAAACTTGAATGATGATGAAGAAATTCTCTATTCGGTACATTGTGCTTTAGAAAAAGTTAAATTAGGTGAAGCATTGACTCAAGAGCAAATGATTATGTTGTCTATATATGTTGTGCTTGTTTATGAAGATAGTGAAGCTTATAGGAAAATTTTTGATAAAGTTGTAACAGGTATTTCCTCTTTTTCTTCGATGTGTCTTCTAATTGAATTACTGGATACTTATGTTGGTTTTTCTAAACTTAAAAGTACCACTTTCTCTAATCTATATACTAAATTAGGCGAAATAAAATTGCGAACAAATGCTTTTTATAATGCGAATAATTTTGATTTGGAGGGTGAAGATGAAGATGAAGATGGAGATGGAGATGGAGGTGAAGATCTAATGAGATATACCTTTAAATCCTTCTTGGATAATAAGTTAGCTTCCATAGAATTTGTTTTACTTAATTTGAAAAAGTTGAGTGGTTCTGCAACCAGTGATGATAGGGCAGAGTTGGATAGATTATTTCCAATGGCACAAGTGACATTAAAAGATAGTCGTCCTTTGCTTTGGAAGATACTATCATAGTTCATAGTTAAGATGTTCTTTACAACTTTTATAATTTCTATTATTATGCAATCAGGATAGTGTAGAATAAAAATGTAAAATAGTTCCTTTATGCCTTTTTTGCAACTTGTTTTCCTAATTGTTCTTACAGGAATAGCGATTAATGTCATTTCTTTTTTAGGTTATGAGGCGCTATCCAATAGGATGATAGATTTTTTTCAAAAAAAAAATAATTATTGGATAGTTTCCCTAACTATTGCTTTAAAATGGCCTGTTTATTTGTTTTTTTTGGTTAGAGTTTTTTTTTTTTCTCTATATAAGCTCAATTATAATCATTTTTTTCATCAAGAGAGTTATATTTTTTTTCATTTTTTAAGCGTTACGTGGATTTTTGCGCGCCTATTTTATATCTTCGAATACAAATCTAAGGGATATGAGAAAAATTTTCAAAGATTTGGGAGAGATACTTTTTCCTTTATCTATTGGGTGACAAGGATTTCTTTTTTTTACCTCCTAATATTTTATGGATTTTATTCATTCAGAAATCATATACATATAACGAACTATTATATAGTAGAGAGAAGTATACCTTTTTTTAAAATATTGCTGATCTTAGTATCAGCTATTTTCTCAATCTACCTTTTTTATCTTTTACAACAGGAAATTCTATTTGTTGTTGTACAGAAAAAAAAAAAATATCTTCAAATATTGGTACGGTCATCTTGGTGGTCAATAGTATTTTTAATAGTCAGTAATTTTTTTTGGTTAATTTTTATACAGATTTTCTCCAAGGAATGGCTGTACTGGGAACCTTGGTCTTTTTTTTTTATAACATTTTTAATATGGTTTTATATAGGTTCTAAGTATATAGAAAAATTTTTTATCTATAATCGAGAATTACATACAAAGCAAACTAAAAATATTACCAATACCTTTGGTAAAATTTTTAGATCTTTACTTTTAATGATAGGATTTGTAAAAATAGCCACCATATACAAAGTCAATTTGGGTAGTCTTATAAATCTTATAGGAGGCGGAAGCTTTATGATTGCAGTGGGAGGAAAAGAAATCATAGCCAATTATTTAAGTGGTTTTATTTTGTATTTTGAGAATCCTTTTGATATAGGAGATTGGATATATTCTCCAGATAATAGTGTAGAAGGTACCGTAGAAGAAATTAGAATACGCTGTACTGTCATAAGGACGTTTGACAAAAGATTATTACAAATACCTAATAGTTTTTTTTCTGTAACAAGTATCATTAATGCAAGTAGGATGAGTCATCGTCGAATAAAGACAGATATTGCCATAAAAAAGACAAGTGGAGATTTAATGGAACAGCTTACAAAAAAAGTACGTATTATGTTACGAAACCATCCAGAATTAGATAAAGAACAACGCCTCATGGTTCATTTTTTCTCCATATCAGAAAGTGCATTGAATCTTAATATCTACGTTTTTACAAAAACAAAAGATTGGGCTCTCTTTCGTCAAGTAAGAGAAAATATTCTCTTGAGAATTATTCGAATAATTCATGAAGTAGGTGCAGAGATGGCTTATCCGGTACGTTTTATACAGAAAGAAAAAAAAAGAAAAAAAGAAGAACCTGTTGAAGAAATAAAAAACTTATCTTCTAAAATTATTTAATTCAACTGATAAATAAATTTCTTAAACCCCTATAAAAATACTAGCATTTAAAAAAATATATTATACTCCATACAAGCCTTCTTAGCTTAGTCGGTAGAGCAGTTGCCTTGTAAGCATCAGACGTTGGTTCGATTCCAGCAGTTGGCTCCAAAAAATAATTTATATGTTACCTTTGTACGTTTATATATTCCCAACAGTAATGTTGTTCTATACAAGTAAACAATTACAATCGTTGCTCTTGAAAAAGCAGGGTAATCTAGCCATGCAAAAGGTTGCATCAAGAATCTTTGAAGGCTCTTTGTCCTTTTTTCAAGAAGAATGTAAATATCTCTTTATTACAGCATTGCCAGTAATAGTATTAATATTTTATTGGAATGGAATAATATCTGCCTTCGCTTTTTTTGTAGGAATAGCAGTAAGTAGTATATCTGGCTGGCTGTCTCTCTATACTGCTACAAAAGCCAATATACGCACAGCAGAAGCAGCACGTATAGATTTAAATAGTGCCTTTAAAATCTCCTTATCAAGTGGATCAATAGTTGGATCTTTTATTATGGGAATGGCTCTACTTGTTATTCTTCTTTTTTTTGAAATAGTTGGAACAGGAGAAAAAAAACATTTTATCTCATTAGCACTAGGATGCGAATGGGTGGCTCTTTTTTTACGATTAGGAGGAGGCATCTATACTAAGGCTGTCGATATAGGAGCTGACATGGTAGGTAAAATAGAAAAATCCTTACCTGAAGATGACCCTAGGAATCCAGCTATAATAGCAGATAACGTAGGCGATAATGTGGGCGATATCGCAGGTATGGGAGCTGATATCTTTAGTTCTTGCATAACCACTATGGTAACAATAATAATATTTTGGAATGAAATCCAATCAATACTACTTTTTTCTACAATTATAGGTATTGGAGGTATAATATTTCTTATACTACATGTTCTGCCATCTAGTAAAGTGGAAAATAAAAAAGAAGTGAGCAATACATTACACAGAAAAACTTTATTGGCAATTATATTGAATTTTTTTGTAGCTACATTTTATCTTTTTTTTTCTAAGCAGTATAACATTTATAGTGAAGTCATCCCCTATATAGCATGTTTGACAATAGGTTTAGCTCTGGTTTATACTATAGAGCATATAACTTTTCTTTATACAGCTTCAGGGAAACGAGGTGTAGATGAGATAATTGCACAGACTATAACAGGTACTGCCACCAATATTATTAGTGGGTTGGCTATGGGTATGGAGTCTGTTGCTCTTTCTGGTTTTTCTATTATTATTGCGATTGCTCTTTCTTATCATATATTGGGTATACAGGGTCTCGTTTTTGTAAATTTAGGAATTATGATGATGGTTCCACTTCAATTGGCTATGGATAGCTTAGGACCCATTGCTGATAATGCAGGAGGAATTGCCAAGGTAAGTCTCCTAGAAAAAGAAGTAAGGTCTAGGACAGATATTTTAGATACTGTAGGTAATACAACAGCAGCAATGGGGAAAGGATTTGCCATTGCTTCTGCTACTTTGACAACATTAGTTGCTTTTTCTTCTTTTGTACATATTATCAAAGCTCAACAGCAACTTAGCTTAACTTCTCTTCATATTATATCATTACTATTATTAGGAGGAATAGTTCCCTTTTTATTTTCTTCTATGGTTATTCGTGCAGTAGGTAGAGTAGCACAAAAAGTAGTAATAGAAGCACGTAGACAGCTTCAAGAAAACCCCTCCATCATGGAAGGAAAAATCATGCCAGATTACAACAGCTGTATCACTATTGCTACACGAGCAGCTCTTTTTCAAATGTGTCTTCCCACGTTTCTTACTCTAATAGTACCAATAATTATTTCCTATTTTTTTTCCTATTATAGTTTAGCAGCTTACGTTGTAGGTGTAGCTTTAAGTAGTATCCCTTTAGGGATATTTCAGTGCAATGCTGGAGGGGCTTGGGATAATACTAAAAAAGCCTTTGAAAAAGGTATTGTATACAAAGGGAGCCATTTTCAAGAAGGTTCTGATTCCCATAAAGCATCAATTATAGGTGATACAGTTGGAGATGCATTAAAGGATGCCTCTGGTCCTTCGATGAATATCTTAATGAAATTAACAATAGTTCTTGCATTAATTATAGTAACCTCAAACTAAGTTAAAGTATGAAATAGCATGGAAGAAGAATCAAAATATTATTTCTAAAAAAGAGAATAATAGAAAAAAATATTTTATTATAAAGCAGTTTTAGTTAAAATGATTCAATCAAAAATTAATGTTTACTATAACGTTGTGGATATTTTAATAGTTGAAGATATTCCATCCATGGGGATTATATGAAATTTTTTTTAATAGTTTTGCTTTTGATTTACAACATGGATTTTTAATATAGATATGTAGGCTATCTCGTCAAGAAATTATTCAATATAAAAATTTTCAAAGTTAACTATATTATTAACGATTTTTTTTAAAGTATTGGTATTTGTTTAAGTATTAGTATTATTATAATTTTCCCTTTTAGTATTAATTGACATATTGATACACTATCACTTCCAATCACCTGACTATATTTCAAATATTATATATGATTTATATCTTTTTGTCAGAGTAATAGTAGTATTTTTTTTATTTTTTTATAGGATTTATTATCCAATTATCATAGAATTGAAGATCTGTTTAAAATGTTGTAAATTTTAAATAAAACTATTTTTTATAAAAAATATCTTTTATATTTATACTGTTTTTTCACTCAGAGTTATATATTATGAATGTTTTAATAGTTGAAGATGTTCCATTCTGGAGTAGTCTTATTCAGAATTTTTTAAAAGATAGAGGAACTTCTTCAGATATTGTAATAAATGGATTGGAAGCAGTTAAAGCAATAAAGAAAGGAAATAATTATGATGCTATTATTATTGATATTAAAATGCCTATAATGAATGGGATAGATGCAACTATACAAATTCGTATTTTGCAATATAAAAAACCAATAGTTTGTTTTTCTTCATTGAAAGAAGAAAGCGATGAAATAGTATATGGAAGGCAACATGGAATAAATGCATTCGTTCAAAAAAGTGAAGATGCACTCGATGATCTTTTTGAAATGTTGCAAGTTTTGTGTGACAGTAGTGAAAAAGAAAAAAAATCAAAATAGATAGCTAATAGTTTATTGTTTTAGATAAAAATTTTTTTGTACTTATAATAAAATATTCTGTATATCTATTCTAATTTTATTATTAAAATAGATAGTCTGTAAAAATTTTAATAGTTGAAGATGTTCCATCTTGAAGCAATACTATACAGGATCTTTTTAGAGGCAAAAAGATTTACAGAGATCTTGCAAAATGGCTTGGAGACGATTAGAAATAATAAAAAGGGATAAATAAATTACGGATACTATTGTTATGGATATTATTATGCCTGTGACTAATGGAGTAGATACAACAAAAAAATTTGAAAATTACGATACAAAAAAACGATTATAGCCCTTCCTCATTGGAAGATGAAAGTGATAAAGTAGTAAAATGCAAACAGTATAGAATGGATAGATTTATCCAAAAAAGTAAAAGCAATATCGAAAAACTCTTTGAAACATTACAAAAGTTATATAACAAGAATTAATAATTAAGAAATTCGAAAAAATGTTGCAAAAGCAAATTTTCTTTTTTAAAGTATAGCTTTCTTTTGATATCTTATTTTCAACATACGACATAGTGTAAATAGTTATATCTGTAACCCATATCAGTTTAGGCTATTCCCCTAGACCTAGTTATTTGATTCTCTTAATATTTTTTTATTAAGAAGCAATACAACTGTAATTTCTTATCATGACTTTGGTATCATATTACAATCTTCTATTTTCCAATTAAAATATCAGATATCATAATTTTTGCTTTCTTTTTTTCTATCTGCTTCTTATATTAAATGCAGATTGGCAAGCAGATTTCAGAAATTATTTTCCCTTCTTTTGCATTATAGTACTAGGATACAACCCAGTCTTTTTATCTATTTTATATAGTTTAATCTCCAAAACCAGCCTCAATTAATCTGGTTAACTCTATCTCATTAATTTTTTTGTAGAGGAGGTCACTTATCAATTGTTGATCTCTTTTATATATTCTTAATATGACATGCTCAGAAACCTATTCGGATTAATAGAGTTTTACTTTTTCTAACTTGTAAACGCAAATGGGAGAAATAGTATTGGTTCTTTTTGTTGTTTGTAAGTTTCCCCGTAAACAAAAAAAAGAGCTACATTATTTATAATTAAGCTGATTGGAAGGAGGAGCAAGGATGCTTAAACATATCTTTATTTTATTCATTATTTGTAAACATGACCTATCATTGATCTATCAGTATCATTATGTATATCAAGATTAAAAAGGATTTTTCAAATCAACAGCATAAAAAAATAATACAGATATATCCTAATTTTTTTGAATAATCATTAAAAAAACTAATGATAACTTTAAAAGTTTAATTTTGTCTCTCCCATTTACTATAAAATATTTTTTTTGTAGATAAAGTCATACAAAATTTCTGTCAAGAGAATAGATAATATGTATAAACTGAAAAATTTTTGAATAATAGAAAAATAAATATATAAGTACTATTGTTGTATACCTATTTCAGTAGTATAAAGTTGTAACTCTAATGGGTTCCCTAGCTGGTACGGTTAAATACTTGTAGTGTAATTACTCTTTTTTTGTTATATTAATTAGCCTCGTAAATCTGTTATTGTGACATTGGGAAAATAGAAATTTGTGAGCCAATTAAAAAAAATACCAAAAATGTCTATAAAAAAAATAAAAGAGACCAGCTTAATATCAGAGAATACGTTATCGCAAAAAATGACGCATTCGGTTACATTTCCAACAAACAAAGGAAAACAAAGAAAAAAATATCAGGCATTAAGTTCAAATCATAACTTGGAATTGAAGTTTAATAGAGAAATGTTTTTGGATATATTTATTAAGAATTTTCTCCGTTTGTCTTCTTTTTTTATTTTTTTTGCGATTCATTATTCTAATTGTGTGTGTTCATCGAACTGTGACGTTAGTAGTCCTTTGCTTCAAACGAGTAGTGTTTGTCAAAACAATTCTAATAGTATGGATGAAATTGTGGTTGCAGTTGATGTAAGGCAAGCAGAAAATCTAAATGGAAGTGGAGAAATGCACGATAACAGTAATTACGAATACAAGGATGATAATGATAATTTTCAACAAGTTTATTGGCATAATGAAAAATGCTCTCGAAAAGTTTTTAGATGTGTAGAGTGTGGGATAGAGAGACCTACAGGATTCGTATATGAATCTACGTCTATACGGTGGGCTAAATATTTACTTTCTTCTATCGTTGGTGGTATTGTAGTAGCAATTATTATGAACTGGTACAATAGTAGTAATAATAGTGTCGATTCGGAAATTAAGAGTCGTGAAAAAAGGGGAAGTGTAAATAGAAAAAGAGGAAAAGAAAGGAGAAAAGGTAATAGGAATAGAAGGCGATAAAAATAGATTCATAAAATAATTACCTTATTATCGTAGAGCCTATAATTGGATTTTTGTATCTTTATCAATTTAGTAAAGATTGTATTTTTAATTTGGATATCTTTTTTTTCATTATGTAATTAAATTTTTTAATTTGATTAGCAATTATTAGGATAACTATCATTTATTTTGAAATAATTTAAATAGAGAAAAAAAGAAATAAAACCCCAAACTACCTACAATATATGTTGTACACATTTTTTATAATCTAGATATCCAGTGAATAAAATAATATTTTTAAGTTAACGATAATAACTAGCGACATAACTTTATTGCACTATCACTTGTCCTACACATTATTTACTAAACACAAATACAAAGGATCTATATGATCTGGGAAATTCTTTAATTTTATATAGCCTACTTTCTTGTAGATTAAATCTACAGATTTAATTAGAATAATATTGCATATTCACTTTAGTTGCAGATTGTTGATATAGTAATGACAAAAATGATTCATTTTAAATTCGTTATAGAAAAGTTTATTTCGCAGTGTGCTATTTTATTTTAATAGATATATGAAAGATATAAAAGCACTATAAGGAGCAGACAGCTATTGTGTGAAGAAAAGGTAACACATTGTTGCTAATGTCAGTACAGCAGGCGGGCTATTGTGGAGCAATAGCTATTTCTTATTTTCTGTTATAAAAAAGTTGATTTAAAAAATTGTATAAAAATTGTTTTTCTATATTGAGCCAATGAATTTTTGTTTAAAAAAAAAGGATATAAATTACCGTTACAAAAAAAAATCTTATTTTATGTCTATTTTTTTAAAAGGGAACTTAATTTTTCTATACAGTATTATGTTTTGTTTTACCTCTATTGTATATAGCACCACTAACTCTAATAGCAATGAAAGAGAAACCTATGAGCATGTGATTTCTAATTCTGGGATTTTGAATAAAGATGAACTAGATTATTTTCGTAGTTATATTTCAGATGAAGATTATGATGATGCTGTTATTTATGAAGATTTAATGGATAAGGTTGATTATAGTTTCATCTTGAGTACGATGAAATCCTCTCTTAATGTCGATGATACCAGATTAAAAGATTTGAGTGAAAAAATCCAAAAAGTTCTTAAAAATAAAAATGATACTAGGAGGGATTATAAAAAAGTGATTCAACCTTGTTTCGATAATGAGATAGAAGCTGAACAGAAACAGAATTACGAAGAATCCAATAATAACACATTTAAAAGCAAAATCTATGGGATGATTTCTAAAGCTGGGATCCTGAGTAAAGCTGAAGATAATTATCTTCGTAATTATATTATAAAAGAGGAGTATGATGATGATAATGATATTTATGAAGATTTAATAAATGGGATTGATGATAGTGTTATCTTGGATGCAATGCGATCTTTTCTTGGTATCGATGATGCCAAATTAAAAGATTTGAGTGAAAAAATCCAAAAAGTTCTTAAAAATAAAATGATACTAGGAGGGACTACAAAAAAGTATAGGGACTATAAAAAAGTATAAAAAAAATGATTCAACCTCATTTTGATGATGAGCCAAAAATTGAACAGAAATAGAATTACGAATATATAGGATATAATGAAAAAATTGACTATGTTACGCTTTATTATTGTTGTATACAATATTTAAGTGGTATAAAATTGTAAATCTAATGGTTGCCTATCTGGTACAATCAAATATCTTGCAGTGTAATTACTTTTTTTTACTATATTAGCACGTTTCGTAAATCTATTATCGTAATATTGTGGAAGTAGAAGTTTATGAGTCAATTAAAAAAAACACCAAAAATGTCCATAAAAAAAATAAAAGAAACCAGCTTAATATCGGAGAATATATTATCGCAAAAAATGATGCATTCTGTTACATTTCCAACAAACAAAGAAAAACAAAGAAAAAAATATCAGACATTAAGTTCAAATCATAACTTGAAATTGAAATTCAGTGGAGAAATATTTTTAAATATATTTGTTAAAAATTTTCTACGTTTGTCTTCTTTTTTTATTTTTTTTGCAATTCCTTGTTCTGATTTTATGGGTACGAGTAGAGGTAATAGTTCTCTGGTGAATAGTTATTCTACTAGGTGTAATATTCAACCAAACATTGATGTTAGCAACAGCACTGTGATTGATAATGATTGTGGTAATTCCAATAATGATGCTAGTGATGTACTCGGAACTGACCAAAGTCAGGAGGATCAGAGGAACGAATTTTATCAAAAAAAACTTTCTATTCATAAGAAAAAATGCAAAAGCATTTATAAATGCATTAACTGTGATATAGAGATAAAACTGCCTGAACTACATCAAAAATCTATATATATACGAGACTTTGGGTATCCTTTATCTTTTTTTTTATTTGGTATTGTAGTGGTAATGGTTATAAACTGGTACAATAGTAATAATAGTTCCGTTATAGAAATTGAGGATTATAAAAAAAAGAGTAGTACAAATAGAAGAAAGAGGAAAGAAAAGAGTATGAACAGAAGGCGAAAAAAATAAACTTATCAGATAATTACCTTCATTATAGAACCTGGTAATTGGATCTCTGTGTTTTTACTAATTTGGTGAAATTTATATTCTTGCGTTAAGATATTTTTTTTCTTCCGTTACCGTGATTCAGACCATTAGTTTGGTTAGCAATTATTGGAATTGATTATCATTTGTTTTGAAATGAT
>PJEL010002167.1_pt1 | contig 18471 bp, 14 predicted proteins | sample 1853271 | NCBI WGS metagenome assembly PJEL01 (sample SAMN08108733, study PRJNA415343) | Invertebrate metagenome, whole genome shotgun sequencing project. | host: Globobulimina | place: Sweden: Gullmar Fjord | collected 2015-08
CGCAACCTGCTGAGCTCCTCTTTTTCAAAATCGAAAACGAATAAATTTGGGGATTCCGGTTCGTCTTCCTTATTGTGGAGACTTTCCATGAAGGGGTGAGCCTTATGAAAGGTAATCAGTAATGCGGTAAATCTGGCTGCAAATAAACTATATGTTCATAGAATAATAACTAATAACAACCAGCACTCTTCATCAATCCATACCAGAGCGTCATCAACTGATATGCGGCTGTTGGGATTGAACTGAAGCATTCTATTCAGCAGGTCCAGGGCTTTCTCAGGAACATTTGGTAAAAGCTTACAAGGTGGTCAGTCAGTCAGCCATATCAGAGGGAAACAACAGTAAATCTAGCAGCCAATGGTGGCATTCGGTTCTCAAGCACGCTTTCCAAAATCATAAACCACATCATCATACCTCTTTAATGTCCTTCTTCTCACCCTGCCAAGCAATATTCAATGTCAGCGCATGATCAACCGCCAGGAAAGTCATTATATACACATAAGTCCAGAATCCAAGACGTGTAGATGGTGGGTCAAGTAGCAACAGGAGTGAAAGCATTGGTTATGGTTTAGCATCTTAGAGATTAGATTAGAGCTTCCAACACGAATATAAATATACTGAGGCATTAAGTGAAACAGACATCGGTTATTGGTGGGGGGGTTGGTTTCGCAGGAGGGAAAGAGCTACCCTACCGGCAGGGAAAGGATGAATCGCTTGGCCCTTGGGCTTGTAATAAAAAATAATTCATCTTCGCTGGGGCGGCCAACCTGCGAAAATGGTGGTTCAATACAAATTCAAGACACACAGACAGAAATGGGGTTGGTACTACATATGCAGAAAAATTCCTTGGTATTAACACTATTTAAGGTGTTGGGAAAGGTCAGTCGATATCACACCACCTTCTCAATGATAAGCTTTAGTTGGTGGATATAGTCATCCCCAGGAAAGAAAGGTTTCCTCTCAAGGAGTTCTGCAAATATGCACCCCGTGGACCATACATCAACTGCCTTCGTGTATTCCTAATCATTGCATAGGTCCAAGGAAAGTGATACATAAGAAGATTTCTTGAAGCGATGAAAAGGGTGTAACGGCAGCGTGTAAGATGATAACAATGGTGGTGCACCTTGCAAGAGAGCATAATTTCTGGTGCCCTGTACCACCTAGTGACAACATATTCAGTGAGGCCTTTCTCTCCCTCGTCAATACCCCGTGCCAGTCCCAAGTCACAGACCTTTAAAAACAAGACAGAAATTGAGATTCCTCGAAAATTGCAAGCTGCTTCTTTTTATTAAAAAAAAGTGAAAACGAATTCTTCCAGACTGAAACAGTGCATCCGAGACTGACTGACTTTGAGATCGCAATTTGAATTCAATAACAGGTTGCTTGGCTTCAGGTCACAGTGTAACACATTTGCACTGTGCAAGTATTTCAAGGCCCGAAGCACCTATACGGAAGGAAGAAGCAATGGTCATGGGTGGATTCAAAGATTTCATCACGCTGCTAATAGCAACTTAAACTCCATTACTGTCTAGATCTGGATTCAACATGACCATTCAACATTGCAAGGAGAATACGTTGGGGCAACTGACTGCGCGTGTGACACTTGGTCAAACAACAGGCACCAGCACCCCAGCTTCAATATTTCTCCTAACTCTTCACCTTGCCTTCCTGACACAACAAACACAAACCTGATAGATAAAGTATTGGACATGATCTATGCTGATAGGTTGTTTGCTGTAGATGATTCGGTTCAGATCAGTCTCCATGAGATGACTAACTATGTACACATCCTTAAAATGTTCGAAAGAATGGGGAGGAAGAATGTCCAGGATTCCAATAATGTTGTCGTGCTGAATCTGTCTAAGCAGCTTAATCTCCCTCAAGATCCGTTTTCCATCAACGAGGTCATCAAATGCCCGACCTATCTTCTTTATAGCTACCTGCAGTGTGTTTTTTATTGAGCAATTAGAGTAGCATAGAACAAATTATTACGTGAGGTGATGACATGATAGTGGGGGGTCAGAGCCTCGTTCTTTACAGTGAAAGGAGTCAGTATATGCGCAAATACGATTCGTTAGTCCTCTCCTGTGCCTCTGCACCAACATTCAGCCACATAGGTAATATCATCTTATGACAAACAACCCCCCGCCTTTCGTTTTCTGAGCAGTACAACATTCAGACCTACCTACTTACATACTTTCTTATGACAAATAACACCCTATACAGTACCTTACCCTTCTTTTTGTCTTGCAATCTTCTGCCGATACTACAACACCATAAGCCCCGTACCCGATGAGCCTTATCAGCCTGTAATCAGTAGGTGGTATGTCGAACTGCGTGTTCATCACGTGAAACGATTTTTTACGTTGCTTTTTCACGTTTTGTGCCCCGTTTTGTTGACCCCCTCCCATTTTACCCATTTCCACTGTTCCTAACGATTCACTTAACCCCGTTCCAGATGCATTCTCTTCCTTATTATTATCGTTCACCGCCGTTTTAGTCTCATTTTCTTCACTATCGTCTCCCATCTTAAGGGGCTCTGTAGTAAGGGTCCCAGAAACCCAGAATTCGGAATTAGAGTATACTTCTACAGCTCACTTCCACCGAATAATTGAACAGAAATGCCTGAGAGATGCCAAGGGGGTTAGTCCGTAAGGTTCTTACCTGTGTATTAACAGATGAGGGCATGGCATACACCGTCAGGGCCTTACAAAGGTCCCAGAAGCTCCGAATTCGGAATTAGAGTATACTACTACAGCTCACTTCCACACAATTTAACAGAAATGCCTCAGAGATACCAAGAGTAAACCCCTACGAGGATTAGCAGATGAGGGCATGACACCCCTTCAGGGCCTTTCAAGGGCCCCGAAATACAGAATTCACAATTCGCTCACTTCCACCGAATTACCACCGAAATAATTAATAATTAACCCGATTAGCCATTCGATGATGTATCCAGTTATGGCTTGCCTCAGACTGGTACACAAGAGATAAATTGGGCATTAGCAGAAGGGTAGGGCACAACCGCGCGCAACGGAAAAATGAATTTAAATATTCATATATTGAATTTGAATATTTGAAGTTTTCTAAAATATTCTTCGTGGGAAGTAGAATTTGGGACCACTAAGCAGTTTTACAGCGCACGTAGTAGCCAATTACACGTGGGATTCCTGGCAGTAGCCTTTTTCGAGGTTGTCGTGCTAGCTCGGGGGTATGTACGATATAGACTACAAGAGCATTAGGTGTGATATTCTCTTTACAATCCCAACGATGGGTCAACTACATCCTGACTATCAGTTACACATCTTCACAACACAGAAAAATGGCATACAGAACCATAGGTGTAAAACTAGTAGGAATGGCGCGTTACTGTGCTAGGTTTGTCGTATTGAAACATCCCCCCCCCTTTTTGAGTGAGTGGTTGAGTAGGTAGAAACGTAGGGTAGAATAATCTGATCACTCTTCAGGTGTTCTAAGCAAGGATTGTAACTTAGTGAATAAAGCCATTTATTTAACTACTACTACACTAATTGCCATTCGTTCGGTGGTTTGCGGTCGGGAGAAGAGTCTTGTATTCATGATCCAGATAAGATAACTGCAATTCAGCGGCAGGCGGAACACCATGAAAAAAAAAAAAGGAAACGGCGTTTTCGACAGTTCGATACCGCATCAAATTATAAATAACAGCAGTTCACTCTCAAGAGAGACACCTGACTGACAGACAGCAATGGACTGACGGCAGCTGGTCAATCAACTGGGGCTGAGGGTGGGCAGCTCACACCTCGAAACACGGTTTCACTTAAAAGTCGCTTGCGCCGTCTATATAACAACTCATTGTTGGGGTAAAGATTAACATGATACCGCCAAAGCAAGGTGTTTCCTTCATTGTGTGGGTCATGGGCTTGCGAGAGTATTTCCATTTTTTCAGGTTACATTACAGAGTATAAGAACCCTTCTACAGACACAACTTTACTGCTCTACGGACCCTAATCCCATGCATGCTGCTTCATTTGTCGAGTCGGCTGCCGAGTCATGCTAAGTTGCTTGCAGATTTAACCAGGAGTTTCTTTTAGTACTGTTTCATTCAACTCTCTTCACCACCCCAACAAACTCAACAACACCTCATCCTCTAACCCTAACCCTAACTCTCTTGTGATCCTCTCACATGTCAAATTCTCTAATTCAAACCTAATCCTAAAATTGAACTCAGCTAGAAGAACGAAGCAGTTACGTGAGTCCGAGAGATATGCAATGTTCTGAGTAGTAGTAGTAGTAGTCCTTAACCCCATTCCTGATGGGTTAGGGTTTTATGGTTTAGGGTTTTACGGTTTAGGGCTAGGGTTAGGGTGGTTTGGTGTAATTTGTGCCTGTTAGTGCCCAGCCTAAATGTATTCCCCGTGTCAATGGCTGGTATTGTGAATACGAAGGGATGGGCATAGAAGGGGGCGAGAGGGTGAGGGGCAAGTAGTACCATGGTATTTTATTGTTTAGAGGGAGTGTCGTAGTGTTGTTGTATATTCCATTGGTTTAGTTTATTGGTAGTATGCTGGCAGTAAATGCATTGGTTTATTGGTTATATTCACTCTCACATGAACATAGGAGGATGCGACCGCTTAGGATGTGTAGCTAGACATAAAATGGGGGGTGAAATTTGCAGCATTTCCCACTTGCTTGCTTGATGTGATAATAAGAACACTCAGGCGTGTAAAGAGATTACCCACATGACATACCAGCTACTGATGCGTTAGCCTTTACCCCACCCGTTAGCCCCCCTTCCATGCTTAAGACCACACTTTCACTGATGTTAAGTGGAAACCGTCTATCTCTCCTACCTTTTGAACGAATCCCATCCTTAGCTTAGCCGGAATATTGCCTGGCCCTTACATCGGGAGACCTACGTTCGGTCCTAACGTATTGAAGTGGCAGTATATCCAAGGATGCCTCGGTCTGAGAAATCCCACGTGTCAGAAAGCTCCCAATTGCTCGACAAACAACGGAAGGCATCTGCAAGTAGCGGAAATTGGGCAAGAAAGCAGAGCAGAAAAGAGCTGGATGGAATGCCTGGAAAGATGAAACGTGGTGTGGGAATGCAGAGGTTGGTAGTGTGTTTAACGAGCGGGAAGTCTAATATGCCCAAGAAGAGTGATAGTAGTACTTAATGATTCTAGTGGCACTTGAGATGATGATACTTGCTTGCTTTGTCTCACAGACGACAATTATGTTTTACTTTTCGCAGCATGGAAAAATCCCCACACGTTTTGACATTGCTGGAAGAGATACTTATGGAGGTTGTATCATCGTATCATTTTCTATGTTGTTGACTGCAGAAATGATGTAAAGGGGAAGTAGTGGGAAAGGCAGGCTTTAGGGCTTTGTGTGTGTGTTGGTATTTGAATGCACTGGCTGGTTCAGTCAACCTTGTAGGTGTTGGCTTCTTTACATGTATGTACTGCGTTACAATTCCATCCAAAGTTACCTATTACGTGAACCTGAAATGGCACCTTTTTTTTTGTTTTACATATATGCAGTACGTTAACGGCATTGGATTAACTCTGTTTTTCTGGTGCCTTGGGGGGCTGTCATTGACGGCGTACATCATTGCACATTTTAATGGTGGGTGGATCGACAGGAATTGGGGGTTGGAGAACCTGAAACTGCACAACTTGCTTTGCCACTATTGGGTGATAATGCTGTTTTTTTGGATTGGAGATATTGTAGCTGCGTGGGTAGTGGCCCGCTTACTATTTACTACATGTGCATTTCAGCATTTCATTGTGGTCAGTTTACACTTCTTCCGTGCTGCATGCAACCTCGTGGCACCCTATTCCCCATCGTATTGTCTGTCAATTTGTTCTTCCGCCCTTCACACTCTCCTTCCTGCATTGCTGTTCCATCCTCGACATTCGTGTGGCTGTGCTAAGCTCAGTTCACCCTTGTGTATTTTTTTCTGAATACCAGACCGAGCAGACGACTGGTCATCAGGATATGTTAAGTGACAACAGGGATAGGGAGTCTGAAGTTTATTCCTCTACCGGTACTCCTTCTTCTATGGGTGGTATGAAGGGCCCGTACGATGTTGGTATGAGGAATTCGAGGTACGTCCATAAACCTTTAAGTATCCTCTTGCACAAATGCGAAGTATTTTCAGCCTTAGGCAGGCAGCAGGTGGTTTTGCAAGGTAGTACCCAAACGGACGTGCTACTTGTTGATGTGCTTTATATCCCTTGCCTTCAAGCCCCTGCAGCCAGAAAACTTATACGTGATACGGATATGATAGATACGTCTCTCTCTCCCATTCTCTTGACCGTGCTGCCTGAACCACTATTTCCTTTCGGCCAGATGTTTGCACCTTGTTACAGTTCCCCCCGAGCTATCACTGTTGCTCCGGCACATGCTTTTTAGAGGTTGTGGTGGAGCAGTGGTGGTTACTTTAATTACGAGTACACAGGTCTGCGGTGTTCATACATCAAGCTTCAATTGCTATTATCTTGTTATTTGTAGTACTCTGCTGCTGAAAAAGCATTGAACAATATTCAATTTTTTTGGGTCAGGTGCTTGTTTGCTATCACCTATCTCGGCTAGAGCAGGGAGGAAGCCTACACTTGCTGACATCTCTTGTGCCAGTTATCATTGTCCTGAGCATTGCACTGCTTAGGAGCTTTATCATTTACTCAGTGGGTATTCCAGAAATGCTGTCTTGGTTGCTGATTCTCGTACAGGTCAACCTTCACTGCAAAATGCTTGCTCCACCCACCATTTTTCATCCTATCCGATGTAGTATTATAAGTGCGCCTTGTGTTGGGTTCAAGTATCTATCACCTCGAGGCAGGCTGTATCCATTCACTCCTGTTTGTACACCATTTTTGTTTACTTTACACCTTTAGAGTGGTTGTTGAGCTCTCGCACCGTACTGAATATAACATATTACCCATATTACTGCTCTCTTACACTCCTGTGCTGTTCCATAGACCGTTATTCTTGGCACAAGGCTCTCCCATTTTAACTGGTTTATTCGTCTGTCACCTTTATTGATATTGGATGCAATGGCAATCGTTTGCCTCCTGGTACGTCCGTATGTGCATGAATGATGATTTTGCATGCTTAGTAGTGTAAAGTCATGCAGCATATTGTGGTGGTGGCTCTTTGTCCCTAAATGTTTGCCTCAAGTGGGTATCAGGGGGGGTCATTTTTGGCAGGCTTACGCTTGCCAAAAGTCAGAGATTGTGTCTGTTGATGTACATTGTGGCTGCCGTGTTATGCATGGTTGGACAATACATGCTCTTTCTAACAATGCAAGATCTGGCCACCCCTGGTATGAGTAGTATTTGCTATTGATCAGTAATACTGTTATTTTAATTTTTTGCGGCCTTATTGTGAATATTGCCATATGTTCCTGACCTTGGCTTGTCTCTCTCTAATAACGCATGATGGTGTACTACCTTATGATGCCGCCCCCGCCATTTTATGATCTTATCATGTTTGATGAGTGCATCTTGACATCCCACCTCAACCTTCCTGGATCCATTCAGGAACGCCGCGGACATTGGACAGAATAAGACTAAATCGTAAACAAATTTGCCTCATCGGTGCAACCCTGTGCTGGGCAGGGCTGTCCTTGTTTTTTGCTTCCCTCTATATCGCCCTGCGATACAAAGCCAGGTAATGATGACTCAGAAGGAGTGTGATGATTTGACTATTACTATGAATGTGATCTGGAGAGAAAACTCTTATTATTTGCAAGCAAGCAAGCTAGCTAGCTAGCTAGCTAGTCAGTCATTAATATATTGGATTAGAATTAGACTAACTACCGGGGGGTTGCAACAGAGCTCTCACCCAAAGTGCTCTCGTACTGAACTCTACCATGCTCAGGGAATGCTTAGGAACGCAATGCTTCAAGGATCCCCAACCTCTTAGCTACAAAGATAATGGATGGGGGGCCAGTGGGGGCGGTTTTGAACATTGGTGGCTCCTGGGTAATGTTGAGGTGCATTCTGCCCTTAAGAGGAAAACAGCTCGTTCAAGTGGAATGATAGCAGATTCATCAGGGTACAGTAGCATTGTAACTGCTGCTTCAGTTGAGGGAAAACAATCTATAAATAGCCAAGAAACACCAGACATGTACATACAGATATAGTCGATCATTGGAACGAACTGACAGCCAAAGTCATCATTTTCATCATATATCTATACATTGCCTTTGGGGCAAACAAAAATGGATGAAATCAATCCTACCTACTATTACCCCTAGAGTTTCAAGGTGGGTTGCTGAATATCCATTGCGAGGTGGCCATTCAGGAACCTTATCCCCCACAGACCGTACGTGCGTTGTCTTCATGAGCAGTAGAACTCCGCGCGTAGTCACGGCGAGAGCAATGGGGTGCATGACTTTTTATGAATTGTGAATAAGAAATCCCAAGGATGTTATTTGTGCTGTAAGTTTCAAAGGTCACGGGATCTTTCCCGTCTTTCTTAAACCAATTTTTATTTTTAAATCTCTAAATGCTATGCTGCTGATACAATAGCATTGTGATTTTTTAATAGGTCGAACTTTTGCACACGTCGCATCACCCTTCTGATATGTGTTTGCATGCTGATGACAAAACATCATTTACTAATAGAAATACGCTAAGCATTAAATGAAAATTGAAAACCAATGCACAAGAAAAGGTGAAAAAAAAAGAAGCTAAGCTGAGCAGTAGAAGGCAAGGCAATCATGAATGGCTGGCACTACACCAAGAGAATCCTCCACATTCTACACATCAGCTACGATGCCATTTCCTCCAGCGTTCATTCATGAATGGATAGGTCAGCAGCAGAAGCTTCATCTTGTCGCTCCAATATGGTCAATTCTTTGACTGCTACAGCACGGGGAGATACAACTATATACTACTTGCGTGCGTCACATCAATCAGAGTCAGTTGTACCACAATGTACCAAGGTGTGGCACCCTATACCTATACAGGTATATATAAACAGCATTCCTCAATTGAAGTAAGCAGCACAACAGCAAGCCCAGTCCCACAAGCCTACTAATCTTCTTGAAGTGGAAATTTATCTCTGCTATGCTGGCTGTCTATTGCTTGCACCTATCCTGGCTTTTAGAGTCACTGCGATATTATATATATATATATAGGGCAGATACATCACAAGGGCTCTAAAATGGAAAGCACTAAAACTTAAAATATAGCAGAATGCTACGAGGAGGGAAGGACGACGCTTTATGAATGAGAACACCTCACTATCTGCGTCCTTCCATACCATTATCATCATGAATCTATCTCGCCCGTAGAATAGAGTCTCTGTAGAAAAAAAAGGCCAAAGCAAAAATATGAGGGTACGAATGATGAACCGAACCACGTGGGTATGATAAAGCAGCTCAACAGTAGTGTACCACCACCTTCTGAAAGTAATCTATAGTCATATGCAAGCCCTCATCAACGCTGGTCTTTGGGAACCAGTCAAGTTCTTTCTTTGCAACAGATATATCTGGTTTTCGTCTTGTAGGGTCATCCTAAAATGTACCGGTCAGGTCAGCATTCCATATGCCCAACGCACGCACCGTGCATGCTGCTGCATCAACCTCAACCTTATTATAAACAAACTCTCTTGTTTACCTCTGTTGGACTAATGTTGATTATTTTGCTTTCACTTTTTGTAAATTTCTTAATTTTTTCTGCAAATTCCATGATGGTGAACTGAGTGACACAGCGGGAGAGGGCACGACGGTGTAAACATAAGCTGCAAGTGACAATGTATAATACTCTGCATGTCACCACGTCATTAGGGAATGATTACAGCGTTTCGTTTTTGTGGTGAGAGGTAATACAGTTGTGATGGGATAAATTACCTCCTTTGGGTTACCCAGATTGACTGGCATAGTGTAGTCACTCTCCATTAGAAGAATCAGTCTATATAAAAAAAATATAATATCAACAGCAGCTGATGAACAACACAACTCTCAAATGCGGTGGCACGATGGAAAATCAGCTTACCCATTAACAAGATCATCAATGTATTGGAATGAGCGTGTCTGTTTTCCATCTCCATATATCGTTATATCTTTCCCTATTCAGGCAGCAACACGTGGTGGTCCACCACATTCACATGCAGTGATGCCCCCGTCAGTCAAAGTGTTAATCAAAAGACAAAGGCAAAATCAAGAATGCTGACATACAAAAAAAAACACCCAACCCAGTCAGATCAGAATCATCACAACACCACATAATACTACCTTGGAGTCCCTGTATGATGAAGTTGCTAACAACCCTGCCATCATTAGGGTGCATGCGAGGACCAAATGTGTTGAAAATACGAGCAACGCGGATATCCACCTTGTTATGCATTGGACTCAATGATTTGCAAGAGCTTGAGCTGTTTCAGAGTGCAGACAAAGAAAAAGGCGGCGCATGTACCTTGCTTTGGGACTTATATGCATACATCATTGTTTCAGCCACACGTTTCCCCTTGGCGGTTGGTTCTTTGTGTCAGATATTAAGCACTAAAGAAATGAGAATAATTCCAATGTAATACGAATATCTTGTAAAGAGAAACACAACATTATACTTCATCATAGCATGCCCTTGGGCCAATGGGGTTGACATGTCCCCAATACGACTCTTTCTGGGGATGCTCCTCAGGGTCGCCGTAAACCTCAAGATTCAGGGGTTATGTCAGGAAGGAATTAACACTTGCGGTAATATGGTGCAGAAAAAATAGTGAAGTTATGAAGCAAAATGAAAGCCACGCGGATTGGCAATTGGGTTGCTAGCGGTGCACCATGTCTAGCAAAGCACACGAGCTAGACATGACACTCGACGAACGACAGAACCTACCTCACTGGTACTAGTAAGCAACATCCTTGCACCAACCCGCTTTGCGAGGCCAAGCATGTTGAGGGTTCCGATGGTAGACGTTTTTATGGTCTTTACAGGGTTGAACTGAAATGAAAGGGTGCAGTGCGTATTATCAGCGGCGCTACAGCTAGACACTTACAAGACAATAGCCGTAGCCACACAGCGAGAGAAACGCAAAAATAGAGGGTTTAAACATGGATATGTTAAGACAGAACCAAACCCACAAGCGATCTTGACACCTGGTAGTGTGGAGGAGACGCCGGGCAGGCCAGATGATAAATCTGGTCGATCTAGGTAGATAAAGTGGTGGGGATGGATGCAGCTAGTATATAAGAGGAAAATCTGGAGTGTGAAGAAAGACATCTAGGGGCCTAAATAAGAGTTCTAAGTGATCCATAGGTAGGTGACAGACATCATCATCGAGCGGTGATGAGTTGGTGGTTCAGGAGCAGCTGCTGCTGCTGCTGGCAGAAGGGGTGTCTATAAGCAAGTTCTCAAAGTACTACTGGTCATGACATGGCCTAAGTACACTCCCATCTTCTTACCTCAAGCATGATGGGTTGCACAACATCATGCACAATCAGTTGGAAGTTAGGGTGGCCTATCCATTGTTGAACATTCGCCTGTCAGAATACTGTCAGTACCCCAAACTGAAATGCTGCAACCCCCATTTCTCAGTTAACAGAAACATTATACCTGCCTCCCAGTGAACATGTTGTCTGAGACAATCACCTGACATTGAGAACATTACACCACGCCGCAAGAGAGTGCAGCATAATATTGCAAGTACAAACACACTACAAGGCGATGGCATAAGAAAATTGCCATTCAGAAAAGTCTATAGCCCTCCCCCAACACACGCACGTCAACAATTGATTACAGCAAAGCATGCGGTGAAAGTAAAGAATAACAACAGAATATTTCGTCTGCCAAACGGACCTCATGGCCTTGTTCCATTAACCTATAATGGCATTCAGGTGAATGAGTAGTTTACGTTAGGCTCGAGTGCATCACATAGTTCACCAAGCAGCATGTACCCACTTGTCTACCAAATGACTCCCCACAAAACCAGCACCTAAACAGTGAGTGTGTTAAGGTTGGCACAGGGCTAAATACAGTAAAGTCGTGATTTCATTGTTAGGTAGGTTCACTGTCTACATAGAAAGCTAGATGCGGGTTGTTGCCATTCAGCAGCTCTTACCGCCAGTAACCAGTATACGTTTCCTATATTTCTCAGGTAAGTAGACAACGTTGGAGCTAAAAAAAAACCAAAAAAAATTCAGTTAAGTTAAGATTCGTGTGGCAACTAAGGTGTAGGAGGATTTCAATAGAGGTTCAGATTGAGCTTAACAGTCCTCGAATTAACAACATGGAATTCATTAGTCCTACAACGGTCATTGATTGCTAGGGGGGCTACATTGGCCCATTCTGAGACAACAAGGCAAGCGCAGAAATGCAATAGACCAAATTTCTCCATCCCCAATAACACAGCACGTTAGGTGTTGCAATTAGGAAAACATTTAAAGTAGCATAGCACGCTACGGAACGAAGTTGAGCTACAGCTGTACAGAATAGGGGCAAACTGTGAGGACAACGATGATGGATGGTTCCATACGTGTCATACGATGATGCCGGGACTTCGGCTGGGTGATGAATTTCTCTCTGACGCATTGCTTCCTAAACAGTAAAAAAGAAGACAAACCCCCCAAGTCGTAGTTTTCAGGCCCACCATACCTACAATAACTATGGATGCAAACAATACTTCTGCCCATCATGTCTCTCCCAAACAAAACACATACCTCAACCACAGCTTCAAGCCTCTCAGTAGAAATCATTTCTCTCCTCCCATTTGGACTTCGGGTAAGCAATGGAATGTACAAAAACAACATCAACGTAGCCATCGCCTACGGGACACGTTCGAGACAGACAAAAATATATATCATACACCCAAGGCTATCATCAGATAGTGTCTAAGTTAAATAATTAAAATACAGGATGTACTATTGCTCTTGCTAGATTCGGGTGGGTTTGAACATATTGAAGACATCCCAGAACAGCAGGCAGGTTACGAAATATTACAAATGTCATTGGATTCGACAGTCAGACATGAAGCAGCATTGACTCACCGAAAAACAAATTACGGCCATCCGTAAACTTTGTGGATTAGCCATAATAACTTTCGGCACGAACCTTTCCGCGCTTCGCTTCGGTGTTGTGATCTGTTTCAAATGTTACTGTTGAACCAAAAAAAAATACCGTGGATGCTGCAAGTTAGATTGCCATCACAAGCAAGTACTTGAAATGCATCAGAGACTCATATCACCACGTGGTTATTACGAGTATGTTGCTTTCAGGAAAAAAATAGGTTTGAACGTAATTTCTTGTGGTTTCTTTATATTTTTCCCGATTAAGGGGTGTGGATGAGGTAGGGGAGTTGAAATTTGAACTTTAGGGATTCAGAATAATTGCAGATTAATGTCATCAGAATGAAAGGTGAGGGCAAGCAACCTCTGGAGGGTTTACAATGTAAAAATGGTTAAAGAGTGAAATGAGGTGCAGTTACTTACAAGCTTGGAGGATATATATATAGTTAACAGGCCACGCACTGGTTCTCCATCTTCAATGCAGTATATTTATGCTGCAGCATTTATGTGTCCGCTACACATAAAATTGACAGTTATATATACAATTATGTCATGTACTATACACCTATATAGGTGTATCTCGGCATGTGTTAGCGAACTGCACACACATATATATCCTTTCCTTCCTCCTTATACTAAGCGTGATAGCCCGTAAACCTTCAGAGTAGATTAGTAGTCAATAATCGAAGCTGCCGTGGGTGGGGTTGTTTGTCTGTTAGGGTCGAATAAATTTCAACACACAATATTCAAAGTAGCACAAGAATGGGAAGGGAGTGGTCAGTCCAGAACACATACCAAACGACAACCCGGGGCCAGGGGTACGGAATGCATATTTAAAAATAATCATAACCACCACAAGCAGCAGCTACTAAGCTAACCAGAAGAGTCTAGTACGCATATTCAAAATGAAGTTACGAAATTACTCCAATCCATCCAAGTTCTACCGCTCCAACTTTCTAACAAAAACACTCAAGTCAGTACTACTCATCAACGACAACCACAGAGATTACTTTCAGCTTTCCCTCGCCTTCTCAGAAGAGATAATGCACTTTTATATGTGCCTCACGTAACGATCCTCAGCGTCCAATTACTGATACCACATATCTCCACACCGGAATACTCCTATAAACCCGAAGTTCGATCAATTCAACATTAAATCGAACCTACATTCACTACATCGCATCAGCTCCCACATTCAAGGTCAACCCGAACTACCAGATAACCCCACAATGCCATTCTTTCCTCCCAGTATAACTCCAACACTTTCCATAGCCATTTCTTGCCCTACAACTGGCCATTTCTCACCCGACTTCCGCAAATCCGTGGTGGTCATGGAATGCTTACCTGGTCGCTTGGTCAATTCTGTGGCTGGTAACGCGTTCAGATGTTTACATCGTTGAAAATATCCTGGGTTTCTCCTTTTCCGTTTTTGGGAAATTTGAACAATAATTGTTCCATTCACTTGGGTTTTCCTTGGGAAAAGCCAATGTGAGGTGATTCGTTGGGGTAAAAAATTGTCATATTCTGGAGTTAAGGGGTGTTCTTAGTGATCGGGTTGTAGTTTGGGGTGTTCTTTAGGTTATCCTGGCAACAATGGAGGGTCTCATGCGGTCATGCTAGCAAGTCTATATAGATATATATATGTGTGTGTATTAATCTTCGGTTCAGCAAGGTTGGGGTGACATTGTCCACTTAAGACGAGTCTTGTGGGGATCACCAGTATCAGTTCTTCTCGCAGGAAGTTATTGTAGAAGATCTTAATGTCTGTCATTGCATATCGTGCGATTCGTGCCATTCATTGGATATGTAGGAAATCGGATATTTCGGTTCCAGGATGTCTCAACAGATCTGTGAAGGGGAAAATATTCGTATTATCGTTATCATTCATTAGAACTTTTACACAAAATAATATAAAATGGCCACGAGAACACCACAGTACTGTCATAAATCCAAATTATGACGTACCCATAGCATACAATTACCATTTCATTAAACATAATCACGTACTTTACCTTATGGTCTCCCAAGTGAGCAGGAGCGAATGGCAGCTTTGATAATACAGCTCTACATAGTGCTGGGCCAAAATCATAACAAGGCTACCCATCCTTGAGTCAGGTAACTTTTGCTATGAGAGCTCTATAATAACATCAGGCCATGAGGTTTGTTATTACTGCCCATCCTTGGGTCAGGCAACCTTTGCGACACGTTATAGAGTAATGTCAGGCCTTGAGGTTGTTGTTGCTTCTTCAGCATCATCCTTCAGACCAGCAGTTGGAGCTTGAGGTTCCGCCGTTACTAGGGCAGTATATACTGCTTCTTCTGCTTGTGATGCTCCTGCTTCTCCAATCTTTTCTCTTCTATTACTACTGGAGGTGTTTCTGTTTCTGAGTAATACATTCCGTTTGTTTCTAGTGGGCACCAGTATATCCAACACCCTGTAGGCCTTCTTTATGTATGGCAAATCATATCCCAAGTGCCTTTTCGTCACGTGTCTAAGAAGTTGGGCTAGGAATTGGGAGGGACTAATGGGTGAGTTGAGGAATAGAAAGTCCTTAATGGTTGGTATCTTGCTTCGGTGCTCACCACTAGGTTTACCACCACCTAGAGCAGAAAACTCCATCCCCAATTTGGTACTGCTGAAATGAGCCAATGCTTTCGCGGAAGCTGAAGGTTTCGTATAACAGTTTATGTGCTCTGTGCAACTGAGAAAAAGGAAAAGGATCACAAATTACTAAATTTTAATAGTCATACACATCATGGAAGGAGAACGCAAAGGGGCTGATAGAAAGTCAGAAAAGTGTTTTAGTTTTAGTTCACATCAAGGAGAAGGAGTTAAATGAAAAGGCCCCTGATGGAAGCAGCAAGCAACTGTACTCTTACAGCAACAGAATGGAACCCCACGATAGACCTCCGTGGGGATAGGTCTGAACACTTACTGAAGCACAGAAGCCTGATTAATCTTCCACACATTACATACTTTTCCTTTCTCTGCTCCCTTAGTCCTCATTTTTGTGAAGACCAGGCTGAAGTTGCAACCAGAAACTTTATCGCCTTCTCTCCCCCTCCCCCGGCATTGAACGATTTTTCTATTGCCACTACATATTCCCCTCCTTCCCATCACCAAACTCTTGCCATCCGACAACATCGCAAGCTCGGCCTCAACCTTGGCATCCTCCCACCCCTGCCACCGTCTATCTGGGTTCAGTAGGTACTCAATCTCTTTGCTGTGCATCGTCTTCTCATTCACGGACAGATTCGCAGCAGCTACTGGATTAGGTTTAGCGAGACCTCATTACATCCATGGATACGCGATTACATGTCCTTACCTGATTGAATGCTCTTCCCTTGTTGTTGTCTTCATCTGTCTATGTCTTCGATGGCATTCATGTCGTGATCGGAGTGGATTAACGAGATTAAAGGGTCAGAAGGTGGATAGAACGGGTCAGAGTGGGGGTAGAACGTGGGAGGGTCCAGTGTCCTGATATATCTGATATATCTGATAGTGGTATCACGTCATTGCTTGTTGTTATAACGGAGGTGTGTAGCGCTGCTATATGTTGTGATTGGAGTCGATTAATGAGATTAAGAGGCCAGAAGGTGAGTAGAACGGGTTAGAGTGGGAGTATAACATGGGGGGGATTCAGGGTTAGGGTTAGGGTTAGGGTTAGGATTACCTGAGCGTTCTCTCATTGGGGGGGGTTCCTATACGAGTCATGTGTTGGGTACTGTGTATGATGTACACCTAAAGAGATGTAAATATTAATCAATAGATGTTCCATAACGTGATTAGGGTTAGGATTAGGGCTACGGTTACTGTTATGGTTACGGTTAAGGTTACGTTTGGGGTTAAATACAATCAATCTTTAGGTTAGGACCAGGGTGGAAGGGGACAAGGATGTAGTGTGTGTGGTTGGATTCAAATGCCTTGCAAGAAGAGAATGAAGAAAATGCATTCCATTTGTGTTCGAATTCTCTCTGTAGCACCACTTATCACTCACAGGCCTCTCCTCGACTTATCAATCCTTACCATACTGTTGCGGCGTGTGATATGGTTACTGGTCGACGTCTTCACTGACAGAACTCTTTTACTATACTTTGTTTAAAATATAGTAGAGTGATTAGATAACTGCCCAATATTGCTTGGGTTTGGGTTTGGGTTAGGCTTAACATTATGAAAAATTTCGAATATGTGTCTCTCACGTATATGGAATCGCAAGCTATGTGTTGTTTTGGGACCATGTTCTTTCTCTTCAGATAAAGTACATGAACCGGTCAACTTAGGGTTCGAACGAGTTGCATTGCGTACTCTTTCTGATCGTTTACCCCGCTCTGTTGTCAGTAGTACTCTCAAATAATAGTCAGTAATTGTAGGTATTGCAACACTGAGGTTTAGACAGAAGAATTTTTTGATACCGTCTCGTTCAATGTGGCCGGCCTCGCCTTTTACTTTGAAACCCTATTGTAGTGTAACAACAACTTAGTGAATATAGCTAGTGGCCATTTTGTAATTATTACACTCTACTTGTCATTCGTTTGGTGGTGGTTGGCGGTTGGAAGAGCCTTGTATTCACGATCCAAATATGATAATTGCAGCGTGCAATACAGCGGCCGGCCGGCAGAACCCACCATTGATTTGATATTTATAAAAAGGAAAACGGCGTGGGTGCCGCGTCAAATTACAAATAACAGCAGCCCACTCTCATAAGAGGCACCTGAGAGCAGTGGAGACTGACAGCAGTTCATCAATCAACTGGGGCTGAACATGGACAGCTGACACCTCGAACACGGCTTCATCTAGCAGTCGCTTGCGCCAATTATTTTAACCTTACTTCATTGCGGCTATATTCAAAAGTTAAAAAGGATTTCAGAGGTGATGATTGGGACGATCGACGAAATCCTGCCTATTCTGAATTCTTAGAAGAATTAGGATGTCAGAACGACGGTGGGGAGAGACAGAAAGTAGCGGAGTGAGGCGCAGCGGTCGAGGTCGCCAACCTGTGGATTACAATGGTGAAAAAGCGAAAGAAAATATGATGTCTGTATAGTTATATGGCTTATCAGGGCTTAACTCCACAACAAAATTGGTGTTAGGGCCTGTTTATGACGCTTATGAAGCTTCTACCGTGCGTGTTTTAAATATTTTTGGCTATTTTGATTTTGTTGTTGGATTCGAGTGTGAGTCGGTAGAGGCTGGGACCCATCAACGTGGTTTAGGGCCTGTTTGTGATTCTTATGAAGCTACTGTTACCGTGCATGGCTTGAGTGTTTTTGTTTTGTTGTTCGAGTCAAGTATATGAGATGGTACAGGCTGGCATCCATCAGTATGGTATAAATTCGGGGTAGGGTTTTTGTGTGCTTCAACCTTGACTGTTTTTTTATCTAGTGCAGTGCACTGAGGTATTTTGATAAGATAGTAAAAATATCAAGAAGAAGATTATTGGGTATAGTATTAAAGGGGTATGGCAGAGTTGACT
>PJEL010002168.1_pt1 | contig 18470 bp, 13 predicted proteins | sample 1853271 | NCBI WGS metagenome assembly PJEL01 (sample SAMN08108733, study PRJNA415343) | Invertebrate metagenome, whole genome shotgun sequencing project. | host: Globobulimina | place: Sweden: Gullmar Fjord | collected 2015-08
TTCGAGTAGTGAGGAGCTAACGCGTGGCGTATTAAACTTAGCAACGTGGCCAATGATCATTTTATCTGGCGCTTGGTTTTCTTTATTGGACAGCCCGAAATTTATTCAAACTATTTCTATGGCCTTACCTCTTACACACTTGGTTGAAGGCGCGCGAGCTATTATGACGGAAGGCGCGAGCTTGATGGATATCAAACATCATGTGTTTACTCTTTTAGGCATGATAGTTGTGTTTTTAACGGCGGGAACGCTTTTGTTTAGATGGGAAGGGGATGGTCGATAACCACCGCTTTTCATGACTGCAAGCTTAGCTTTGATAGCGGGCTTAGCTGTGATTGTTATGCAACGAGGACGGCATAAATACGTCCTTGTAGCCTCGACGATTCATCCCTGAATCGAACACCTCGTTGACAATCAATCATCAGCGCGCTCACTAGTTAACTTACGGCTTAGCTGTGATTGTTATGCAACGAGGGCGGCATAAATACTTCCTTGTAGCCTCAACGATTCATCCCTGAATCGAATGCCTCGTTCATAATCAATCATCAGCGCGCTCACTAGCTAAGAGCAGCGCATTTATGTGATTGCGAACTTAGAGGTTATTGAGACCTTAGCAGTGATTGTTATGCAACGAGGACGGCATAAATACGTCCTTGTAGCCTCAACGATTCATCCCTGAATCGAACACCGCGTTGATAATCAATCATCAGCGCGCCTTGCTTGCTCTTATCTCACCGCTTTCACCGCTCACATCCAAAACCCAGCTCAATTACTTTCCTAATGAGGTTTCCAAGGCATGGATGCCTTGGCGAAGCGCTTCATGGATGAACTTGAGCGTCCGAAGTGGGAAGTAACTGAGCTGGGTTACCCAATCAAATGGATGAACTCAAGCGTCCGAAGTGGAAAGTAATTGAGCTGGGTTAACCACAATAATATTGTTACAAATTAAAGACTAAAAAACGCCCAAGGACAGTGTTTTTATTAGCCATATCATGCCATTCTAGGAAAAGCCCAAATAACTAAACGGAATTCAAATGTTATCAATTTCAAACTTATCAAAAACTTATAACAATGGTGTGAAAGCACTTAACAACGTGAACCTAACTGTTCCAAAGGGAATGTACGGATTGCTTGGACCAAATGGTGCAGGTAAATCTTCGTTAATGAGAACCATCTCAACATTGCAAATGCCAGATTCAGGCAGCATTACTTTTGATGGTATCGACGTATTAAACAACCCAAACGAACTTCGCAATCGTTTAGGTTATTTACCGCAAGATTTTGGTGTTTATCCTCGGGTGAGTGCTTATGACTTACTAGATCATTTAGCCATTTTGAAAGGTCTTGAAAATAAAGCTGAACGTAAAGAGGCGGTAGAAGGGTTATTAGCTCACACCAACTTATTCCAACATAAAGATAATGCGGTAAGTGGTTTTTCGGGCGGCATGCGCCAACGTTTTGGTATCGCGCAAGCTTTATTAGGCGACCCAGATTTGTTAATTGTTGATGAGCCAACTGCTGGATTAGATCCAGAAGAACGTAACCGTTTTCACAACTTATTAGTAAGTTTAGGTGAAGAGAAAGCCATCATTCTTTCTACACATATTGTTGATGACGTCACTGAATTATGTCCAAACATGGCGGTATTAGGTGCGGGCCAAATTCTGTTAGAAGGAAACCCAATTGAGCTTACTAACCAGTTAGGTCAACAAATTTGGAGAAAGACAGTTTCACAGCAAGAGTTTGCTGAGATTGAAGCTAATCTGCCAGTTATTTCGCAGCGTTTGTTTGCCGGTAAAACAATTGTACATGTATATGCCGATACTCAACCTGAAGGTTTTGAAGCGGCACCAGCTAATTTAGAAGATGTCTATTTCTCGACACTTTATAATTCACGTCAATCGGCTCCATCTAACAGCACTGCAGCTTAGGGGCTTCGTATGTTTTTAAATATGCTTAAATTTGAGTGGCGATACTACGTTCGTCAACCGTCGTTTTATGTAACGTGTTTAACGTTCTTTTTACTACCTTTTTTAGCCATGGTCAGCGATTCCGTCATAATTGGCGGTGCAAACACTACCTTTAATGGTTCTTTCGCTGTTTCGCAAACTATATTGGTACTTGGTATTTTCTCCATGTTTTTAGTTGTGAACTTTATGGCCACAACAGCGACTAAAAATGATTCATCTCACATGACAGAGCTACTATATACCAAACCTATGAACCCGTTAAAATATCAATTGGGTCGCTTCTTTGGTACATACCTAGTGATATTAGTTGTGTTTGCCATGGTGCCATTAGGCATTTTAATAGGCTCCTGGATGCCTTGGTTAGACACTGACAGACTTGGGCCAACTAACCTTAGTTTCTACTTGTCTACGTACTTCTATTTTTCTGTACCTACGTTATTTGTTTTCTCGGCTATATTTTATTCGGTAGGGCAAAAGTTCAAATCGATGATGTCTGTTTATCTAGCCGCGGTAGCGCTTTTTATCTTGTACATCGTCAGCGGAAACTTTATTAGCGAACCTGAGTATCGTTATATAGCAGCGTTGACGGATCCATTTGGTCTGAGAACGTTCTCGGATATTACTCGTTACTGGACGCCGGTAGAGCGTGACAATCAAGTCATTAATTTAGAGGGAGTGCTGTTATACAACCGCTTAATTTGGTTGGGTATCAGTGTTGCTATATTAGCCCTGTTTGGAAAGTTAGCGTCACCGTTAACATTAGCGCCAAAGCCAACACCGAAAAAGAAAAAGTCTAAACAAGTAGAAGTAGCACCGGTAAACGCAAAAATTAATTACAAAAGCGTAACCTCTGGTGCTTGGGCTAAGTTCAAAACCAGAACCTTGTTTGAAATTAAACAAATTATGTTCAGCCCACCGTTTTATATCCTATTGATATTTTCAGGATTTACTATTATCTCTTCGTTTTTCGGAAACGGCCCTTTTTACGGTACATCTGAGTGGGCATTAACTAAATCCATGGTTACTCAAATATTTGGTAGTTTTAGTTTGATGATGATTGTCATCATAACCTATTACAGTGGTGAAGTTGTTTGGCGTGAACGCAGCTCAGGAATGGGTGATATTGTCGATAGTATGCCGGTGTTTAATATGACGTTCTGGTTATCTAAACTCATCGCAGTTTGCTTAACTTTATTGTCATTATTTGTCATTGGTATGTGTGTCACTATTACTTATCAGCTAATTGTTGGAGTGAATGATCTTGAATTAGGCCAGTACTTTATTAGTCTATTCTTTTTCCATGCGCCAAGCATGTTGATGATGGTGGTACTAGCGTTTTTCCTTCAAGTTTTAAGCCCAAACAAGTTTGTCGGTATGCTTTTGTTCTTAGGCTATTTCTTAGCAAGCTTGAGCTTTTATCAATTAGGCTTAGAACACAACTTACTTAATTTTGCAGCAAGTCCAATGATGCAATATTCAGACTTAAATGGGTACGGATGGTACTTGGAAACACAAGCTTGGTATCTAATTTATTGGGGCGCAATGTGTGTCATTTTAAGTACAATTAGTTACGCGCTGTGGCAACGAGGCCCTCAAGTCGCATTAAAGCATCGCTTTAAACAAATGGGTTATCAGATGCAGACCGGTGGTAAAGTTACACTTGCTTCGGCGGCATTGGTGTTCGTACTTTCTGGTAGTTATATATACTACAACACGACGATCGTTAACGAATATTACTCTAGTGACGAGATGATGGAGATTCGCACTGATTATGAAAAGCAGTTTGATCAGTATGTAAACGATCCGGTTCCCGTTATTACTCGCGTTAATGCATTGGTTGATATCACGCCAAGTGAAAGAACGATTGTTGCTACCGCGGAAATAACGGTTAAAAATAAGTTTGATAAACCAATTTCTCGTTTCTTGGTGAACGCACCTCGTTTCGCAGAGACTTGGGGTGTGCAACTCCCTAATGGTTCAATGCAGGAAGTTGATTCACGTTTAGGTTCAGCTTGGTTTGTATTTGAAAAGCCTTTAAAGCCTGGCGAGACTTTGGAAGGTGAAATTACCGTAACCCGAACTGTTAAAGGCTTTAAAGATAAAGGCTTTGATGTACAGCTAGTTAAAAACGGTACCTTCATTAATAACTTTGAGTTATTCCCAATTTTTGGTGTAAACACACAAGGTTATTTATCCGATAGACATGAGCGAAGAAAGCGAGATTTACCACCACCGAAAAGGGCAAATAAGTTAGAAGATGAAGAGTTTCATAATCAAAGTTTCTTTGGTAAAGGAAACGACTTCATAGACTTTGAAACTACAATATCTACTGAGTTAGACCAAGTGGCGATAGCGCCTGGTTATTTGCAGAAAGAGTGGGTGGAAGGTGATAAGCGTTATTTCCATTATAAAATGGACTCGCCGATGATTAACTTCTACTCCATCTTGTCGGCTCGACTGGATGTGAAAAAAGAGGTTCACAAAGGCATTAATATTGAGGTTTATTATCACCCTCAACACTTTATGAATGTGGATGTCATGATAGAGTCTACCAAAGACTCTATCGATTACTTCACTGAAGCATTTGGGCCTTATCAGCACAAACAAATGCGAATCATTGAGTTTCCAGGATATCGAAGCTTTGCTCAAAGTTTTGCTAATACGGTGCCTTATTCGGAAAACATAGGTTTCACTACAGATTTACGCGACCCTGAAAATATTGACCCTGTTTACTATGTTACTGCGCACGAACTAGCACACCAATGGTGGGCTCATCAGGTCGGCAGTGCAGACGTACAGGGTAGTGCAATTCTGTCTGAGTCGTTGTCACAATACAGTGCGATTATGGTAATGGCGAATAAGTATGGTGAAAGCAAGTTACGTAAGTTCTTAAAGTATGAACTCGACAGCTATTTACGTGGACGAACTCGAGAGTCGCTTGAAGAGATGCCATTAATGCGAGCTGAAAATCAGTCGTATATTCATTATCGCAAAGGATCAGTGGTAATGATGGCGATTAAAGATAGGCTAGGCGAAGAACGTTTGAATCAAGCGTTAAGAAGCTTATTGCAAGAGTTTAAGTTCAAGAGTGATCCGTATCCAACAACTTTGGATTTAGTTGCTAGCTTAAATGCAGTCAGCAATAGCGAAGAGCAGTCGTTTATAAAAGACTTGTTCGAAGAGATTACGCTTTATGACTTACAAGCTAAAACAGCAGACATTGTTGAACTAGATAACGGTAAGTATGAAGTAGTATTTACCATAGAAGGTAAGCGTTATAATGCTGATGGAAAAGGTGCTGAAACACCGGCTGATCTAAAAGAGTACGTTGATATTGTGCTATTTAGTGAAGATCCAGAAGACTTAAATGCTGGTGATATTGTCTTGTATGAAAAGAAACACTTAGTCATAGAGGGTGAAAATACCTTTAAGCTTATCGTGGATTCAAAACCTAAGTATGCAGGTGTTGACCCATTCGTTAAGTTGATTGACCGAGACAGCTCTGACAATGTCATCAAGCTTTAATACCTAAACTTGACGATTCAAGTTTTAAGTCTTAAACCAGACTAGCTTGAACATCGCTGAGAGGCGACACTATTAAAAGGACCTTCGGGTCCTTTTTTGTTTTATAAACGCCGTTGTTGATAATCAATCACAGCACGCTCGCGGTGGAGAGGCAGCGCTTAGCTGTGATTGTTATGCAACGAGGACGGCATAAATACGTCCCTGTAGCCTCGACGATTCATCCCTGAATCGCAACGCCTGCGTTGATAACCAATCATCAGCACGCCCGCGACAAACAGCGCTCAGCTGTGATTGTTATGCAACGAGGACGGCATAAATACGTCCTTGTAGCCTCGACGATTCATCCCTGAATCGAAACGTCTGCGTTGATAACCAATCATCAGCACGCCCGCGACAAACAGCGCTCAGCTGTGATTGTTATGCAACGAGGACGGCATAAATACGTCCCTGTAGCCTCGACGATTCATCCCTGAATCGCAACGCCTGCGTTGATAACCAATCATCAGCACGCCGTTGCCCCTTGCACTCAAACTGGCCACTACATGCCGAACACACAGCGCACTCCAAATCAAAACCCAGTTCAATTACTTTCCAAATGAGGTTTCCAAGGCAAGGATGCCTTGGCGAAGCGCTTCATGGATGAACTTGAGCGTCCGAAGTGGAAAGTAATTGGGCTGGGTTCACAGCGACAAGGATGCCTTGGCGAAGCGCTTCATGGATGAACTCGAGCGTCCGAAGTGGAAAGTAATTGAGCTGGGTTCACAGCGACAAGGATGCCTTGGCGAAGCGCTTCATGGATGAACTTGAGCGACCGAAGTGGAAAGTAATTGAGCTGGGTTCACAGCGACAAGGATGCCTTGGCGAAGCGCTTCATGGATGAACTCGAGCGTCCGAAGTGGAAAGTAATTGAGCTGCAGTCGTTAAATTGAAGGTACAAAAAAAGGACCCGAAGGTCCTTTTTTAAAGCAGCGCCTGTCTCAACTCATTTGCTGCAAAAACTTTTTTATAAGCCAGCGTCAGCGCGCAAGGCTTCAACTTTGTCAGTGCGTTCCCACGGGAACTCTTCACGACCAAAGTGACCGTAGGCAGCTGTTCCTTTATAAATAGGACGCTCTAGGTCTAACATTTGTGTAAGGCCATATGGACGTAGGTCGAAGTGGCGACGCACTAATTCGATTAGCTTGTCTTCTTCAAGCTTGCCTGTACCAAATGTTTCAACACTGATAGACGTTGGTTCAGCAACACCAATTGCATAAGAAACTTGAAGCTCTGCTTTATCTGCAAGACCAGCTGCAACCAGGTTTTTAGCAACGTATCGAGCTGCATATGCGCCTGAGCGGTCAACTTTTGATGGATCTTTACCAGAGAATGCTCCGCCACCGTGACGTGCCATGCCGCCGTATGTATCAACGATAATCTTACGACCTGTTAATCCACAGTCACCCATTGGTCCACCAATTACAAAGCGGCCTGTTGGGTTGATGAAGTATTTAGTATTGGCAGTTAACCATTCTGCAGGAAGGGTAGGCTTTACTATTGTTTCCATTACCGCTTCAACTAGATCTTTTTGGCTGATGTCTTCACTGTGCTGGGTAGAAAGTACTACCGCATCGATGCCAACTGGTTTGCCATCTTCATAAACAAACGTAACCTGTGATTTTGCATCAGGACGTAACCACGGAAGCGTGCCGTCTTTACGCACTTGCGCTTGACGTTTAACTAATCTGTGAGAGTACTCAATTGGAGCAGGCATTAACACTTCAGTTTCGTTACATGCATAACCAAACATTAAACCTTGGTCACCAGCACCCTGTTCGCTAGGGTCTTTACGGTCAACACCTTGGTTGATGTCTGGAGACTGTTTACCAATCGTGTTTAAAATTGCACAAGAATCAGCATCAAAGCCCATGTCTGAGTGTGTGTAACCAATTTCACGTACTGTGCTACGAGTTAACTCTTCAATATCAACCCATGCAGACGTTGTTACTTCACCGCCAACCATAACCATGCCGGTCTTAACGTATGTTTCACACGCAACACGTGCCTTAGGGTCTTGCTCTAAAATAGCGTCTAATACCGCGTCAGAAATTTGGTCTGCGATTTTATCCGGATGACCTTCAGATACGGATTCCGATGTGAACAAATGTTTTGCCATTTAAACTGTCTCTTGTATTACCTAAATTTGGCGTAATTTTAGCTAACTTTTGTAGATTTGCCTAATACTTTTTTACGCCTAGACGTCTAAACATTCAAATGGTTGGTAAATCGTAACAAACTGTTACAAGTTTGAAGTTAGAAAGCGTGCCCAATTTTGGTATAAAACAGGTATTACAATAAGTGATATAACAATAACTCCAGGGAGCTTCATTTAATGAAGATTTTCACTAGTAAAAACAAATCAAAATTTACTAAAACTTTATTGGCGTCGGCTGTATTTGTAGCATTAGCGGGTTGTTCGGCAACTCAACAAAGCGCGGCTCCAGAAGTAGTGGTAAAAAATGCAACAATGGATTTTGTTCGCAATGTTGAAGGCATCAATGAGTACACTTTGTCTAACGGCATGAAAGTATTAATGTACCCAGATGAAGCTCAACCAAAAACGCTGGTTAACATAACTTATAAAGTAGGTTCTGTTCATGAGAAATATGGCGAAACCGGCATGGCTCATTTATTAGAGCATATGTTGTTTAAAGGCTCTGACAGCTATAAAGCTATTGATACAGAATTTAACAAACGTGGTATGCGCGTAAATGCAACAACTTGGTTAGACCGCACAAACTATTTTGAATTGTTTGAATATGATGAAGCAAACCTAGAGTGGGCTTTAGGAATGGAAGCAGACCGTATGGTTAATGCAACATTCACAAAAGAGCAATTAGACTCAGAAATGACAGTGGTTCGCAACGAAATGGAACGTGGTGAAAATAGCCCATTCCGTATGTTGTCATCTCGTTTAGCGTCAACGGCGTTCTTATGGCACAACTACGCAAACTCTACAATTGGTGCGCGTTCTGATGTTGAAAACTTCCCATTCCAAGTATTAAGAGATTTCTACAAACGTCATTACCGTCCAGATAATGCCGTACTTACTGTTGCGGGTCGTTTTGATAAAGAAAAGACTATCGCAATGATCGAAAAAACGTTTGGTAAGCTTCAGCAACCTGAAACGCCAATCGAAAAATTATACACAGTAGAGCCAACTCAAGACGGTGAGCGTGAAATAAACTTACGTCGTACTGGTGATGTGCCAATGATTGCTGCGGTTTATCATGTACCTTCTGCGTTACATGAAGATACGCCAGCTATTCAAGTTCTTTCTCAAATCTTATCTGATAGCGCTCGTGGGCGTATGCAGAAAAAGATGGTTGAGCCTGGATTAGCAACAGGAGCTTATGCCTATTCTTATCTATTAAAAGACCCTTCAACGTTCACTATTATGGCGCAAGGCTCTAAAGGTAAAGAAACGTCTGCTATGGAGAAAACACTAATCTCTATGGTTGAAGGCATTAAAGAGAACACAATTTCAGAAGCAGAAGTAGCAGTGGCTAAAGCTGCACTACTGAAAGAAACAGAAGAAGCGTTACGTAACGTAACTTCTGTAGGCATGGAGCTATCTGAGTACATTGCGATGGGTGACTATCGTTATATTTTCTACTTCCGTGACTTAGTAGAAAAAGTAACAGCAGCAGATGTGCAACGTGTAGCAGAGCAATACTTTGTAGAAAGTAACCGTACGCTTGGGCGCTTTATCCCAACCAAAGAGCCTGTGCGTGCGGAAATTTCTGAAGCAAAAGACATTTCTGAGTTATTAGCTGACTATAAAGGTCGTAAAGCAGTAGCAAACGGCGAAGTTTATGACAACAACGTTGAAAATGTATTGGCTCGATTAAAAGAGTTTACATGGGCAACGGGCACGCAAGTGAGTGTTTATCCTAAAAAGCTTCGTGCAGGCGAAGTTAACATGGCAATGACATTCCCAGTTGGCTCAGCTAAATCTTTAAAAGGTTATGAGTCAGACTTTAAAATGTTAGGTGGCTTATTAATGAGCGGTACTGAAAAGTACAGCAAAGAACAAATCGCCTCTAAAATGGATGAGCTTAAAGCGAGCATCAGTATTTCTACTCGTACTTTAGGAGAAATTAACGTTTCTGTTAAAGCGGTAAAAGAAAACTTAGATGCAACATTAGACTTTGTTCAAGAGTTATTAGCTAACCCTACGTTTAAAGCATCTGAAGTTGAAATTGACCGTAAAGCCATGATCACAGGTTTAGAAATGAATCGCAGTGAGCCAAGCTCTGTAGCGGTATCAATTTTAAGTAAAACGTTTAATGGTCACGAAGCGGGCCACCCATCGGCGTTTAAAACGATTGATGAGCAAATTGATGGCTTGAAAAAAGTAACAAGCAAACGCCTTCAAAAATTACACTCTTCACACTTTAATGTAAGCAATGGTTTTGTAGCGATTGTAGGTGATGTTGATCCTAAAATTATTTCTACCCAATTAGAAATGCGTTTAAGTGAATTAAATGGCAAAGCAACCTTTGCGAAGCTAGAAGATGAAGTTAATGAAGTAACTGGCCAAGAAAACTGGATTGAAACACCAGACAAAGCAAATGCTCAGTTATACATTGCTCATGTTGTTGACTTAAACCCTCAAGAAGATGATTACTATGCGGCGTACATCGCGAACCAAATTTTTGGTGGCAGTGGTTTTGCTTCTCGTTTAATGCAACGTATACGTGTTAAAGAAGGTTACAGCTACGGTACTGGTTCTTGGTTACAAATGGAGTTTGATGAAGAGAAGGGCATGTACATTATGTCTGCTATCGCCGCTCCAGAGAATATGAAAAAAGTAGTTGAAGCATACAAAGAAGAAGTTCAAAAAGTATTAGACGAAGGTTTCTCTGACAAAGAAGTAACCGACGCTATTAACGGTGCTTTAAAATCACTTCGTGTAACTTGGTCAAGTGAAGCTTACATTGCTCGTATGCTTAACGGCAACAAGCAAATGGGTCGTGATATGAAGTGGTTCTCTGATTATCAAGAAACGCTTCCAACGGTAACCGTTGAGCAAGTAAACGCAGCATTTGCAAAATACATTGCACAGCAAGAACTAAACATCTTTGCTGCAGGTGATTGGGCAAAGTTAGAAAAATAAGGCTCAGCCTTTTTTCTAATGCTATTCGTTAGATACGACTCATTAAACGTGATTTGTTAATACGACTAGCAAAAAATGTGAAAGCGCGGCAGTTAATATTGTCGCGTTTTTTTGTGCCTGATGTTTATTAAAATGTGAATGTTGGCATTCTATCGTAGGTTGTTTGTTTTTTATTCATAAATAAGAGTACAATCTTTATCAACTCATTAAGAAATAAAGGATTTGAGATGAAACGCTATACTTGGTTATTACCTCTAGTTCTGCTCTCTACGCAGAGTGTCGCTAACGAAAAAGTGGAACCAGAAAACTCTTCAAAACTGTTCCAAGCTGAAGATATTTTTGAGCTGGAATATGCCTCGTCACCTCAAGTTTCGCCTGATGGAAAGTGGGTGATCTACACACGCAGAAGTCACGATATTATGACGGATGGAACGCGTTCTAACTTATGGATGGCTCGCACTGATGGTTCTTTACATCGCCCATTATTGTCGGGTAAAAAAGCCTTTTATGGCGCTAAATGGTCTCCAAGTGGTGACCGCGTAGCTTATTTATCAAATGAAGAAGGCCGAAGCCAGCTTTACGTGCGATGGATGGATACTGGCCAAACCGGTGTGATCACGAATGTTCAATCAGGTATTGGCAATGTGACTTGGTCGCCTGATGGCACTCAAATAGCCTTTACAATGTCGGTTGCAGATACAGACAGACCGCTTTCAGTAAAAATGCCAAAACGCCCGAAGGGAGCGAAATGGTCAGAGCCAGTTCAATACGTCACAAAAGCTCGTTATCAGGCTGATGGTGCTGGTATTTTAGAGCCAAAGTTTAGCCACATTTTTGTTGTGCCAGCAGAAGGCGGGACACCTAGACAGTTAACTCATGGAAACTTTAATCATGGTGGAACTCTAGCTTGGTCGGCTAATGCTGAAGATATTTACTTTTCGGCATATCGCAACGATGATTGGGAATACCAAACACGTGAATCCGATATTTATAGCGTTAAAGTTAAAGGTGACAATGCGGGACAAATAACGCAAGTCACAAACAAGCCCGGTGGAGAATACGGTCCGGTAATTTCACCTGATGGTAAAAAACTAGCGTACGTTAGTATTGATAATAAAAAACTCGCTTATCGAAATCGAATCTTAGAAGTGTTGGATTTAGGCACGAAGAAAAACAAACAAATTACTGCCGACATAGACAACTCTGTAAGTGGCCTAAAGTGGAGTGAAAACAATTCGGGCTTGTATTATCAAATGACGGAAAGAGGGCTGATCACTGTTGGTTACTCAACGTTGTCAGGTCGTCATATGAAAATTGTTGAAGGGTTAGGCGGCACTACCATAGGAAGACCATACGCGTTTGCTAACTTTGACGTAGACGCTGATGTAGTGGCTTATACAAAAGGTAGCGCTCAACGCCCAGCAGATATATTTGTTCGTAGGAAGGGCAAAGACTTTCAAATTTCTTCATTAAACGAAGACCTGCTAGGTCATAAAACGTTAGCCCAAGTTGAAGAAGTGGTTTATCAATCGTCAATTGATGGTGAAGAGATACAAGGTTGGTATTTGTTGCCACCAAATTTTGATAAAACAAAAAAATACCCTTTAATTTTAGAGATTCATGGTGGACCTCACTTAGCTTACGGCCCTCATTTTTCTGCAGAAATGCAGCGTTTTGCTGCTGAAGGATATGTTGTATTTTATGACAATCACAGAGGCTCCACAGGATACGGTGAGCGTTTTGCACTGCTATTACAGAACAAATACTCCAGTAAGTGGGATTTTGCCGACCATATGTCTGGTGTTGACGCCATGATAGCTAAAGGCTTTGTAGATCCAGACAAGCTTTATATTACAGGCGGCTCAGCTGGTGGTATAGCCTCAGCTTACGCTATTGGTTTAACCGACCGATTCAAAGCGGCTGTAGTAGCGAAACCGGTTATTAACTGGATTTCAAAAGTACTAACGGCAGACAGCTATTTAGGACAAATACCATTTCAATTCCCAGGGATGCCATGGGACAACTTTGAACATTACTGGGAACGTTCACCTTTATCATTGGTTGGCAATGTAACAACGCCGACAATGTTGATCACCGGTGAAAATGACCGTCGCACACCTATCTCAGAAACAGAGCAATTTTATCAAGCTTTGAAACTTCGCAAAGTCGATACAATCATGGTTAGAGTACCAGGTTCTCCACACGGAATTGCTGGTAAGCCTTCAAGAATGGTCGCGAAAATCGAAAATATTCTAGCCTGGTTTAAGAAGTACCAGTAAACGAGTTAATAATGGACAAAAAATTGTTGGCTAAAGTGTTGAGTCAAGCACGTGTGAAACCCAGCTATTTTTTGTCCAGCTTTAATGACTTGTTATACTTTTTAGACTAAACTGTACGACATTACCGTACATAAGGTTTTTGTTATGAATAGCATAAGTGTGAACCAATTTCGAGACAACTTAAAAACATACGTTGAACAAACAGTTAGTGAACATGAGCCGATAAAAGTGACAAGACGAGCAGGTGAGGCTTTTATTGTAATGAGCGCAGACGACTGGGAAAGAGAGCAGGAAACATTACACGTTTTACAAAGTAGTAGCTTAATGCAGCAAATTGCTGAGTCTATGAAAACGCATACGAATAAGAAAGGTTATAAACCAACAAAAGAGCAGTTAGATGAGATCACTAATCTTTGAAGGTGAGACTTGGCTCGCATATGAAAAATTAAGAGAAAAAGATAAAAAGTTACACAAAGCGTTGTGCAAAATATTAAAGGAAATGCTTCGCTCAGATCCTAGTTCAGGTTTGGGTAAACCTGAAGCGCTAAAGCACAACTTGTCGGGTTTATGGTCAAAAAGAATATCCCAGAAAGATCGACTGATTTACAAATTCGATGAAGATTACGTCTATATATTCGCCATTGGTGGGCATTACGCCGATCATTAAAAAAGATAGTACCTTAAAAAAGAACGGTTAAATGCACTTCGCCGGTTTAGGCAGTCCTGCAATTCTAGTGGCTTGTTTTGCAGGCCCTTTTGGAAATAACTTGTATAGATAAATACTATTTCCTTTGTCGGCGCCTAATTGTTTAGCCATCGCTTTTACCAACATTCTAATTGCAGGTGAAGTTTTATATTCTTTGTAAAAGTCACGCACAAAATTAACCACTTCCCAGTGATTATCTGTCATGGTAATTTTCTCTAATCCTGCGATATGCTCTGCTAGTTCCACACTCCAATCATCCAAGTGCAGCAAGTACTCGTGCTTATCTGTTTCATATTCTTTATTATTAAATTCAATCATTTATTGTTTTTTACCAACTAATTATATTCTGTGCTTGTGCTGTTAATTTAACCCAAAGCTCATCGTCAATTGCCTCAACTAATACAGTACCAGTCACAGCAGAGTCACTTACACTATTTTCAGTTAGGTTATTTCCTAGCAGTTTTATTTTTCTAGCTGAAACGTCTAACGCTCTTGCATATAGCAACTCACTTGGGCTTTGCAGGTCGCTTTGTAGCAGGTACACAGCGTCTTGCAGAAATAGAATACGATCGTTTGATTCAATGGTATCTTTTGCTAATGCCCAGCTATCAGGGCTAAAGATTAAATGGAGAGTATAACGATGAGAAGAAAAAGGCATGTTTGACTCCGATTAAATTACAAAAACGTGATCAACGTTATTTTTTAAAGCTAGAAAGTCTGTATGTTCTAAAGGTAAAACATTACTTAAACGCTCATTGTTTTCTAGCCCATATTTAACAAGGCTGTTTGTATGCACATACACTTTTTCAATGTCATAAATGTCTAACGCTTTGATTGTGCTTGTATAATCTTTCTGCGAAAAAGACTCAGGATCTTGATGGGCTAAGGTTTGAAAAACACCTTGTTTATAAAAAACGACAGACACGTCCTGTTCGTATGACCCCAATATCAAGCTTAAATCTAACGCCTCTTTACCCTGTAAGTCATTAAATGCAGGTTGCGTATGAATGATTAGAATGGATTTTATATTCATTACTTTCCTACTTAAATTGGATTACTTTATCAACGATGGAGCAACGCTCCGCAAATTCGGCTAAACCTGCGATTTTAAAACCATGCTCAACATGAGTTTCGTGAATGCCGCGTTTTACACCAGCCGTCACGCAAAGCCATAACGGTACACCAAAAGCTTTATGTAGTTTGAGCAACTCTGACTGGCCGTTTAATTCATCGCTACTTATTTCAAGATTAGGAAGGGCGTTTGTTACGCCGTCTTGATATAAAAAGATAGCATCAATAATGTGGCCTTGTGCAATGGCCGCTTCGCTAAACTGACAAGCTGATAGTACGGATTGTTCCGACCAAGCTTTACCATGAAGCATTATTAAATAGCGCATGAAAGTCTCTTAGGTAAATGTGAATAGGTATAGTTTAAATCATATTGAAGGGTTAACCCATCTCTGCCTTGAAAAACAGGCAAAAAAAAGCGCCACACGAAGCAGCGCTTTCAATGGTTTTGGCGATTAGTCGTCGTTGCCGCCGAATGCCATTAAGATATTAATTAAGCTGATGAAGATATTGTATATAGATACGAATAACGTCACCGTTGCAAGAATATAGTTAGTCTCGCCGCCTTTAACAATCGCTTGCGTTTGCATTAGGATTGCGCCAGACGAGAATAAGATAAACATTGCACTAATAGCTAAAGATAACGCTGGAAGTTGTAAGAAGATGTTTGCTACAACTGCTGCGATTAGTACCCAAAAACCAGCGACCATCATTCCGCCTAGGAAAGACAAGTCACGCTTTGTTGTTAATGCATAAGCAGAAACACCAAAGAAGGTAAGGGCTGTGCCACCTAGTGCCATCATTACGATTTCACCGCCGCCAGCACCAATAACCATATTAAGGATTGGGCCTAACGTGTAACCAAGGAAACCAGTGAATGCGAATACAGCGACTAAACCCATTGAAGAGTTAGCTGCTTTATGGACAAAGAATAATAAGCCATAAAAACCAACCAACGTCACAATTAACCCCGGGTGAGGTAAGTTTAATGCCATTGCACCGCCAGCAACCATAGCGGCGAACGCTAAAGTCATAGCTAATAATGAATAAGTGTTTCTTAGTACCTTGTTCTGCTCTAATACAGAGGTTTTAGTACCTTGATACGCCATTCTGCTGTCCATTTTGAACTCCTGTTGTTTCATAATATAAAACGTTGTTTAAAAACTAATGGTAGTTTTCATTAAATTGCATTCCTGGTCAATATATATAGGTAAACAATTTAGTTTCAAGATATTTATACGAAATAAAGTCACGATTGAATCACTATTTCACACTAATTTCGACTACATATCGTTTGATAGGTTCCCCAAATATAAAAATTGTTGAATTGCTCAAGCGGATATATTTGGTTTTGCCCTGGTAATGAAGTAATGAAGTAATGAAGTAATGAAGTAATGAAGTAATGAAGTAATGAAGTAATGAAGTAATTGGCTGATTTCGATCAAAAACTAACAAACTCAGCTAAAAAATCCACACTTTGATTTAAAATTAGCCGAACAAACCAGAAAACCTAACTTTTTTTTAACTTTGACTTTACAAGAGTTAGTTAGGTCTCTAATATGCGCTTCATCAAGTGGAGAGGTGGCAGAGTTCGGTCGAATGCACCTGACTTGAAATCAGGCGAAGGGTTAAACCTTCCGGGGGTTCGAATCCCTCCCTCTCCGCCACTTATACAAACTATGAGTTTTTAATTAAACTTGTGGCAAACGACTTAGGAAAGCTGGCAGAGCTCGGTCGAATGCACCTGACTTGAAATCAGGCGAAGGGTCAAACCTTCCGGGGGTTCGAATCCCTCGCTTTCCGCCAAATCAACGAAGCCCGATCATTTGATTGGGCTTTTTTGTATCTAAAATTCACTTTTCATTTAGTGCATCAGTCGCTTCGTGAGTAGTAACGCTTAGCTGTGATTGTTATCCAACAAGGACGGCATAAATACTTCCATGTAGCCTCGACGATTCATCCTTGAATCGAACGCCTCGTTGATAATCAATCAGCAGCACGCTATCCATTAACGCCTAAACTGGCCATGAATTTACTGCACACATTAAACCAAAACCCAGCTCAATTACTTCGATACTGGCAATGCTAAGCTGTGATTGTTATCCAGCGAGGGCGGCATAAATACTTCCATGTAGCCTCGACGATTCATCCATGAATCGAACGCCTCGTTGATAATCAATCAGCAGCACGTTAGTTCTATACTGGTAATGCTCAGCTGTGATTGTTATGCAGCGAGGACGGCATAAATACTTCCATGTAGCCTCGACGATTCATCCATGAATCGAACGCCTCGTTGATAATCAATCATCAGCACGCTATCCACTCTCGCCTAAACTAGCCATGAATTCACTTCACACTGTAAACCAAAACCCAGCTCAATTACTTTCCAAATGAGGTTTCCAAGGCGGGGATGCCTTGGCGAAGCGCTTCATGGACGAACTTGAGCGTCCGAAGTGGGAAGTAATTGAGTTGGGTTCAAGCTCAAGAGTAGACGAACTTGAGCGCCCTAAGTTGAAAGTAACTGAGTTGAGTTCAAGCTCAAAAGGGGATGAATTTGAGCAGGGGTTAATTTAAGTTATGCATCTTCTCTGCGCACTCAATCGCACTTAAATATGCACCTTCAACACGACCACCTTTTGCCCAATCACCAATGATCGCAAATTGCTCTTTATCATTAAAAATCTCATTGCTGTCATCTGCTTTATACTTTTCAAGATAACTTTCCGTTGGTCGAGCGTATCGCCAATAGTGCACATAACTATCAATCAATGTAACTGGCTCACCTAGATTGTTATTTACGATAAGTTCGTTCAACCAATTTAATGCTTCCTGCTTTATTACATTGGCATTTACTCCAATGTGTTTCTTTGTATATTCGGCAGAAAAATGGATGTTCCAAATGTCTTCGATTTGCTGTGACTTCTGATTCTCTGTTATTTCACGAGCTGGTTTGTGGCTTTGTTTTGCTAACCAAGACACTTTTTCTTTACTAAACACGCCTTGTAATACTGGGTTAACGCTACCTTTTGTTGCTAACGTTACGGCCCAGCAAGGATCATGCACGTCAGATGGGATTTGTTTACTAATATCAGGAAGGTCATTAAATAGCTCTCTCGCTTGTTCAGCTGGAATGGTTGAGATGAGCCAGTCAAAAACACCAACTAATTCCATATTATCTCGCCATAAGAGCCACTTTCCGTCATCAAATGTTATATGGTTAATCTTTGAGTTTAGTTCGACTTTTTTGTCATTTAAAAGCTGTTTGGCAATGCTGTTCATTTCAGGTGTTGCAACATAACGTAATTCTGCATCGGGTGAAGTAGCGAGCGTCTTTTCTCTTAAAAGTTGAGGTTCAAGGGTCCAGGGCGACACTAAGCCTTTCATTTCCCACTTTTCAACAGCACTGACGAAGCGAGGATCCCGGGCGGTAAAGTATTGAGCACCCATATCACAGTTGCCCCAAGACAAACGTTTGGTATTCATTCGGCCGCCTCGACCTCGAGACTTTTCAATCACGGTAATGTCGTATCCTTTCGAAGACAATTCGTCAGCTATGACTGCGCCAGTTAATCCAGCTCCAACAATCGCTACTTTCATTTAAACCTCATTGTTTTCATTATTAAAATGTCATTACCCAAAATAAATGGAACACTTCTACAAATTACAAATTACAAATTACAAATTACAAATTACAAATTACAAATTACAAATTACAAATTACAAATTACAAATTACAAATTACAAATTACAAATTACAAATTACA
>PJEL010002169.1_pt1 | contig 18465 bp, 14 predicted proteins | sample 1853271 | NCBI WGS metagenome assembly PJEL01 (sample SAMN08108733, study PRJNA415343) | Invertebrate metagenome, whole genome shotgun sequencing project. | host: Globobulimina | place: Sweden: Gullmar Fjord | collected 2015-08
TTGAAAATCTCGGAAAGACTGCAAGGGAACTCGGGCCTGTGGACGAAAAGACCTCGCAATTGGTTCAGCTTGCTGCTGCAGCAGCGATTCGCTCCGAAGGCTCTGTCCACAGTCATGCGCGACGGGCTATAGATGCAGGCGCCGATAAGGAAGAGGTCTATCACTCATTAATTCTTCTGACTAGCACAATCGGATTCCCGGCTGTGTCTGCGGCAATAAGCTGGGCAGATGATGTATTTAATAAGAAATAGAGTTTTGCCGGGCTAAATATCTATTGTAAGCATCTGTTGATTAACTATAGTCGCTATACAAATATCGCGATTTAAAGCTGAAAACGATTGTATGCAGCCTTCCGCCACTGCACGCATTTCAGCTTGAGATTGTGGCATTATAGAAGATATATATATTGTTTATTTAATCCATAATAAGAGAATATTCATGAAATGTTTCAGGTGCCAGACAGAAAATAAGGAATCGGCGAGCCATTGTGAAAAGTGTGGTTCACTTCTTTTCCGAAGGAGAAAGACTGACCGTTTCCGGAAGACAAAAATATTCATAGGACTTCTCGTCATGCTTGCATGTGTTACGGGTGTTGCCTATTTTTTCCGGGAGGTTATCCCACCTTCTGTCCAAATGACCGCATTGGTGTCTAGTGGTGATCAAGATACACAGACAGCTGTTATCCCAAAAAAACAAATAGGACGTGGAGCAAAATCGGGCGCATCGAGGAAGAAACCTTTGGCAGGTCAGGCGGTTGGAAAGGATCTTCCCTCAAAAAAAGCTGACAGGGATTTTGAAGATTCTATTGATGTAACGCAGGTCGTTGCAGGATGGGTTGTTATCACAGACCCATGGGGCGCACAGGTAAATAAATTCAGAGCCGGGTTGGTTGGCAACGGTTGGCTTGCACTGCCAGCTCGGGCATGTCTTGGTGGAAACAGTTGGCGCTTTTATGCTGATTCCGGCGTGGAAACCGAGATTTCCGGCGGGTTGTGGATCAATGGTGATGAGGTCGGCTTTTGGCATCTTGCTGAGAATATTGAAGGACCGGAGCTTGCGGCCTGGAATAAGAATGAGCCTGTTTCCTGGATAAGCCTGGAGTCGGCAAATGAATATCAATCGGTTCCATTAACCGATGGCAGAGCAGAGGGATTTTTTGTTTCATCCTCGCTTCCTGACTATATCAATGAAATAGGTATATTTATTCAACAAGGAAAGGTTGTAGGCTGGTCTTTTGGCCAATGGATGTCAAAAGGATATTTGTGGAAGAAAGGCGCAGGGACAGACCTGGAATATAAAACCTGGGTCAGATACTTCTATGACATGACCTATGCAAACGGCCGTGAAGAGCAATTTGCCAAAGCCCTGGCCATGCAGAAAGGCTATGCGGACCTTGATCAGCTTGCTTTTTTCGTTAAGGGATTTCAACTGAAGCCTAAACTGGCAGCAGAGGACACTCCGTATTATTTATTGCCGGAGACAATCATTAAGCAGATCAGGATCCTTGTGACCAATGCAGTGCGGCGTGGGGAAGGGAGCAGAGTCGTTGATATGTTTAATAGCCAGGTGTTAAAGAAAATTGCTGACATCAGTTTGTTAATAGATATAGTCCCTGTCATTTCCGCTGTCCGCGGCTACGAAGCGGCAATCAATGAAATCGAGGGCATGGGCAGAGATCTTGTCCTTCAGTCGGGGCGTGATGCGCCGGAGATTGAGAAGCTACATGTCCATCTTTATCAGGATTGGCTCCAGTCTATAGTTGCTGCTGGTGACGTTGATGCTGGGCTGCAAACATTTGATACTGCAAAAACGTATTACCCTGATGACCCTTCTATCCACCTGCTCGGAGTTGAACTTTCACTTCTTGGTAGTGACTGGGAGGAGGCCGAACGTCTGCTGTATATGAGAGACTATCCTCCTGCCTTTCAGGACCGCTACCAACTTCTTGTCCGGCGGGTTGCCGATATGAAGGGGGAGGAGGGGAGAATAGTTATCCGTTTCCCGCGTGGATCGAACAGAATTCCTGTAACTGCAGCAATAAATAACTCCTCTAATCAGGATTTTATTGTAGATACCGGGGCCTCAATGGTTACCATCCCTTCATCGACTGCTGAAGAGCTTGGGCTTGAAACTGTTCCGGGTCACCGCACATTGACGACTGCCAGTGGAGTTGTGACCGTTACTGAAGTGATCATTGATTCAATAGAAATTGGCGGATGGGTAGAGTATGACGTACATGCTGTTGTCCTTGATATGCCTGAAAGACCCGGGCTGGGGCTGCTCGGGCTCAATTATCTAGGCAGATTCCAGATGGACTTGAAACCTGAGAGCGGAACTCTTCTACTTAATCCACGTTAAAACAGAAGGCTCGATTTTTGAGCTAAGCTATTTAACCAGGACTTCCAGTATTTCAATAATTGCGTCAGGGTCGGCAGCAACTTTTTTGGGTCTGATGGTTTCAAGATCTACCCCTTCCAGTGCCTTTACCGCCGGACATTGTGGTATAGGGATGTCTGGATAATGTTTCTGGAAATGAGGGAACTTTGCCGGTGATGCGGTCTCCAGGACTGCGATTATTGAATTATCTTCTGTGAAATACTGCCGATATCTGAAAGCCGCCGCCACTCCTATAACACCGTGTGGTTCGAGCACAAGGTTGTTTCTTCTCCAGAATCGTACGATGTGGGCTTCGATGTCTTCATTTGTAATAATGTCTTCGCTGAACACGTCTCTGCGGAGCCTCTCTGCTACTTCAGGAGTGGTGTTTCTTTTTTCCGCTAATATGTCAGGTATGTTTTCCGGAGATTCGCCGTAGAGAAAGAGGATTCGTTCCAGATTGGAAGGAATGGAGATGTCCATGGAATTTGCGAGCGTATGCTTGTTGCTGAGGCTGCCCGAGGACGTCCCTTTGCCGACAATATTTGCAAATGTATTATTTGCGTTTGTGCCGGCTATAAATACTTTTACCGGTAGGCCCATATGCTTTGCTACCAATCCGGCTGTGAGGTTGCCCAGATTGCCTGAAGGTACTGCAAATAAAATATTCTTGTCCGGGAACTTCCTTTTTAATTCTGCCCATATATGGAAATAATAGACGGTCTGCGGCAGAAGTCTCCATGCGGAAATGGAATTGGCTGATGTAAGATTAAACCGCTTGCGTACATCGTCATTATTAAGCAGGCTTTTAGCCAGGCGCTGGCAGTCATCGAAATTCCCTTTGATCGGAACCGCACTCACATTCCCTGTGACGGAGAGCATCTGCTTTTCCTGGACGTCGGATATTCCGTCGGCAGGATAGAGGACGAGTACATTCACATTGGGCAGTCCGTGAAAGGCTGTTTGTATCGCAGTTCCTGTGTCCCCTGATGTGGCGACCAGAATCGTGGCCTTTCTCTGCTGCACTAACAGATAGTGGCTCATAAGCCGGGCCAGGAATCTTGCGGCAAAGTCTTTAAAGCTGCACGAAGGCCCTCTGTCGAGACGGGCAATTACTATATTGTTGTCATCTAACGCTTCTTCTAAAGGAATGTGTGTCTCGCTGTATGCCCCTTCGCATATTTCAGCAAGGACATCATCGGAGACATCGTTTACGGGGAGAAAGTTTCTCATTACTAGCCACGCCTTTTCAGGGTAAGAGAGGTCTGCTAAATGATCAATGACCGCTTCAGAAAACGCGGGCAGGCTGGCCGGCATGAAAAGCCCGTAATCGGCAGAAAGCCCCATCTCAAGCACAACATTCCATTTATATAAGGTTGTGCTATCACTGTCCCGCGTGGAGACGAATAAAGGTTCCTCTGAAGTATTGGCAGGCAGTAACTGCCGTAATCTGTAAATATCCATTTATAATAACTCCTTTGTGAATCAGGGGCGTTTGGTGAAGCAGCTCCTGTGTATGGGCTTATTATAATTTATTGAATACATATAAGGTCAATGATGCCTTCGAACTGCCCCCGTAACGATGATGGCTGGGATATGACTCAATTAATTCAGACGGGCGGGTGTTTGTCTTCTTAATGAAAACTAACACCTTTTAACCATTGATTATACGTGTACTCTAGAATATTGTTTTTAATATTCTGTTCCATGGATCTGATCTTTATTCCGGCCAGGCATCTGTCTCTAACCTGTCTTTTCCACGCAAGGTCACCAGTTACAATGGCAGTTTCATCCTGGTCTGGACGTTTTATGCTGAATTCTATAAGTGTTTCTGCTAGAAGATCCATGTTTTCTGAAATAAAACTGAATCCATCCTGTGATAAATCGAGTGTGACACCGACAATTTCTGATGCATATTTAACAGGTCTTAACATCATATCAAAATGTACATCGATTCTCATATGTCTTCTTCTGCCGAACATTCGGGACTTGTCATAATATAGTCCATGTGGAGTTAGCGAATCAGCGCTGCAAATATTCTCCTCCCTGCAGACAAACCTCAGAAAATCGCAGTTCAGACAGGACAATTCTCTTGCAAAGGCCCCCATTACTCTCCCTGTTGAAAAAGTACCTGCAATGGCCCAGCACATTCTTCCGCCGTTTTTGCCGTTATTGATTCCTGAGCAGGAACGCTCTGTAGAAGCGGGACAGACTCCCAGTTCTGTGACCCTGTCACCGCCTGGCCCTCTGCCGCATTTATGAAATTCCCAGCAGTTTAGTTTTCTTGCCATGGTATCACCTCGTTTCCTGGGAGCAACGATAGCAACATCTTGTAACTTATATAGTCAATATACTACGAAATACGCTATGCGTCTAGTAGAAAAGGTTAGTGAATGTATAAGAGAAATCGCGATCGTGGGCAAGTTCATTGTTATTGGTTCCAGGCAGCTACAGCGAGGGGTGAGTCGCCGTCTGCCACTAAAAAAAACGGCTTAAGCAGTCTGAGACGCTTAAGCCGCCTGAATTGTAACATTCTATACGGTGCTTATATATCAACGCCGCATGAATCAAAATTATCAAGGAAGACTGGATGAGGCTCATTAGGGCAGATGTCGTATATCGTTTTCACAAAATCAATTACATACTGGGCTCCACGATGGGTCATGTGGGCAGCGTTGTCTGCAAAAACAATAAAATGGATGAACGTTGTCGGGTCCTGTTTTGACTGAAGAGATTTATAGAGAAGTGTCCCCGGCTCTTTTTCCTTGACGTTTACGATAAGTTCATTGATCATCTTCTTTGCTTCTTCTAGCTTGTCTTCCTGCACTTTAAACGGAATCATTACGTATTCTTTCATTTTTAACCTCACTTTATTTAATGAATTTATTAGGAATACATCCTATATTTGCAGCCTTTAGCCTTAAGCTCAAAGCAACAGCCCATATTTTAGAACAAAAGAGCGGAAGATCGGAAGTGTTAAGGGCAGAAAGACAAACAATCTAGTCTACTGGCCTATCACGGTCGGCCAGTTCTTGTCTGCTTTTTTAATATTGTCGGACATCTCTTCTGACCAGAGATTTTTGATTTTCCTGTTGAGGTTAAGGTAAAGCTTCCCATCGACAATAGACCATGCCTGAGGATCAATATCAGCCGTGGTCCCACGGCTCACTGCATATGCTCAGTAGCCTCCGTACTGTGGAGCATACTTCTCCGGAGCAGCTGAAAAAAGATTGAGGCTCTCACTGCTTGCAAACTGCCAGACGGCCCCATTCCATTGGTAAGTGAATTTTTCACTCCCTTTCACCGGTTTCCCCTCAGTAAAGTACGCCACAGGGTCATACCCTTTTATAGCAATACCGCCAGGCCCCGCATTAACCTGAGAAGCAGATGAAGTACAGGAAGATGCAAGAAGCACCAGGGAAAGGGCTGTACATACGAATAGCATTGATTTATAGGGTTTACTTATCGTCATGAGCTCTCCTCTTAGAAGATATCTTAAAATAGAACACTGGTGTTTGCAAGAAAAATGACATTTTCGATGTTTCATGGGCATAATACGCCGGAATACACATTCTATGGTAGAAGTCTTATAATAATACTGTTTTCTGCTGAACTACTATAATCCTATTTGCTGTTTCTTTTAGCACGGTTGATCTGAATACTTGTCATAAGGTGCCTATGGAAAAGTTAAATCAGAGCGTCGCAAAATTTGTAGCACTTGAAAATATTATTACCGACGGCGGTCATCAGCTTTATCATGAAGTCGTTGCCTGTATGCATGAGCTTTGCTATTCCATTCTTGTAGCTGAAAAGAACGGCAGGTCCCGGACAGAGATAGAAGAAGTTATAAAGCCCGCACGGGATATCCACAGCCGCTCGGTCTTTATTAAGCGCCTTCAGGAATGGCCCCGAAAATACCCCGGAGATTTTGAGACGGTGGAATATTTGTGCGATCTTGAGAATAAGTCAGTTTACGGGACGGTTGAATATTATATTGAAGAATATGCATTGAATGCCGCAATTGCACAGCAGCACAGAAATAAACTGCACCATCAGTCCGGGCTTGTTCTTGATATGTTATTGAGCGGGGGGAGTGGTAAAAAAATATTGTCGGTAGGCTGTGGTGGCTGCCGTGATATCCTCAGCATCGAAAAATTTATAAATACAATTCAATGTGAAATAGTTATTAATGATATTGACAACGATGCCCTGGAGTTGTCGCGGAAGAGGCTTTCAAATCTGAAGGGACTGCACGTTGTGCCAGGTAATATAATTCAGGCGTTGAGAGCAGTTGAAAAACTCGGGCCTTTTGACCTGATAGTGACGGGAGGTCTGTTTGATCACATGACAGACAAACACGTTTCTTTTTTTCTGAAGCACACATTAAATAAACTCTTGAATAAAGGCGGCATCCTTTTTTTTGCGAATGCAGTAGAAGGCAATCCTTTTAAAGTATGGATGGAATATCTTGCGGACTGGAAGCTTAATTACAGGTCTGAAGAAGATATCATCGGGCTTCTGAAAGCCGCTGGTTATGATGACAGCGCAATAAATATAAATAAAGACGAAACAGGCCTGACCTTTTTAGTGAAAGTGAATGGACAACAATAAATAAAATCCCTTATTGTCAGCAATCAGCACAGAGGAGGAGATTGATGAGCAAGTATGATGAAATATTTAAAAGGAGTATAACCGACCCCGAAGGCTTCTGGGGAGATGCTGCAGAGAACATCGACTGGTATAAAAAATGGGACAGGGTTCTTGATGATTCGAATAAGCCTTTTTACCGTTGGTTTGTCGGTGCTGAGCTAAATACCTGCCACAATGCCGTTGACCGCCATGTAGAAAACGGGCTGGGAGACCAGGTTGCGATTATATATGACAGCCCGGTTACGGACACTATACAGAAAATTACATATAAAGAACTCCTGGATCAGGTATCAAAGTTTGCCGGAGTATTAAAGGATCTAGGCGTCTCCAAAGGTGACACTGTAATCGTATACATGCCGATGGTTCCCCAGGCAGCGGTTGCAATGCTTGCTTGTGCCCGCCTTGGTGCTGTCCACTCCGTAGTGTTCGGTGGTTTTGCCCCGCATGAGCTTGCTATCCGTATTGATGATGCAAAACCGAAGGTGATAATTACTGCCTCAGGAGCAATTGAAGGTAAGAAAATTCTTGAGTACAAACCGATGGTAAATAAGGCAATTGAGTTAGCGACATATAAGCCTGGCGCGTGCATTGTGCTTCAGAGGTCTATTATAGAAGCTGAGATGATAGAGGGGCGTGATTATGATTGGGACGTGATGATTTCAACAGCCTCTCCTGCCGACTGTGTGCCTGTCAAAGCGACTGACCCTTTGTATGTGCTTTATACATCTGGGACAACAGGAACTCCAAAAGGGATTGTCAGGGATAATGGGGGTCATGCTGTTGCTCTGCGGTGGAGTCTTGAGAATATCTATGATGTTAAGCCAGGGGATGTGTTCTGGTCGGCTTCTGATGTAGGATGGGTCGTCGGACACTCCTATATTATTTATGCTCCGCTGCTGATGGGCTGCACCACGGTCATATTTGAAGGGAAGCCGGTTGGTACTCCTGACCCCGGAGCGTTCTGGAGGGTCATATCAGAACACGGGGTAAAGACGCTATTTACTGCCCCAACCGCTTTCCGCGCTATTAAGAGAGATGACCCTGAAGGGGAATATCTAAAAAAATATGACCTGTCAGGATTCAAATACCTCTTCCTTGCGGGTGAAAGGCTTGATCCAGATACATACCATTGGGCAAGCAGACTCCTAGACCGCCCGGTAATAGACCACTGGTGGCAGACCGAGTCCGGTTGGCCTATTACGGCAAACTGTATGGGCATAGAAGCATTTCCCATTAAGCCGGGGTCATCAACGAAGCCGGTTCCGGGGTTTGATGTCCAGATACTTGATAATGACGGAAAGCCCGTGGAAGCTGGGAAGGAGGGGCTGGTGGCAATTAAGCTCCCTCTGCCTCCGGGCACTCTGCCGACTCTCTGGGAGGATGATCAGAGGTTTCTTGAATCCTACATAAATGTCATGCCCGGATATTATTTTACAAGCGATGGAGGATACGTAGACGAGGACGGATATGTCTATGTGATGGGACGTGTTGATGATGTAATAAATGTTGCAGGCCATAGGCTGTCAACAGGAGAAATGGAAGAGATAGTTTCGACACACCAGGAAGTGGCGGAATGTGCGGTCTTCGGTGCTGGAGATGAACTGAAGGGGCAAGTCCCCGTAGGGCTGGTCGTGTTAAAGACCGGGATAGAGAGAGATAATGATGAACTCAGGCAGGAGCTCGTACAGATGATAAGAGAAAAAATCGGAGCCATTGCCTGCTTTAAGCAGTCGGTGATTGTGAAGAGACTGCCGAAGACCCGCTCCGGCAAGATACTGAGGGGAACGATGAGGAAGATTGCGGACAGTCAGGAATATAAGGTGCCGTCTACAATCGACGACCCTGCAATACTGGGGGAGGTTGAAGAGGAGCTAAAGAAGATAGGATACGCCAAATAGTGGCGCACTGGCGAGTCGCCTGTGTAGAAAACATGAAGGGCTGGGTTTGATTTTAATGCATACAAATATTTCCATCGAAAATATCGGATCGATCATTGATCTAACGGGCGATGGAATAGTAATTGTAAATGAAGAAGCCATAATCATCGCCTGTAACACGGTTGCAGAGCGAATCACAAAGCTGCGGTCGGAAGACATAAAAGGTCAGTCAGCAGTTGATGTGCTCCCCGGTGCGGGGTTGCATACCGTGGTAGTTCAGGGCATTCCCGAATTCAATAAGAAGCTGAACTCGGCTGATGCAGGCATGAGCGTCAGCACCATTCCACTTAAAGATGTGGGTGGGCGAGTAACAGGCGCTGTCTCGATTCTTAGAGATAGTGCGAATGTAACGGCGCTCACCAGTCAGGTCTCAGACCTTTGGGAGGCGCGCAGCCTTCTTGAAGCTGTAATTCAGTCAACTGAAGACGCCATCTCCGTAGCCGATGAAAAAGGTAATACGATTATCGTGAATTCCGCATATACACGCATCACCGGATTCCCCGAAGAAGCGGTCATAAACAAGCCTGTGACAGTCGATATTGCGGAGGGCGAGAGTATGCATATGAAAGTGCTTAAAACTGGCAAACCTGTTCGAAATGTTCACATGAAGGTTGGTCCGGCAAAAAAAGAGGTAATCGTTAATGTGGCTCCGATATATATTGACGGCAGGCTTCGCGGTAGTGCAGGAGTGATTCATGATATCTCGGAGCTAATTGCGTTGAATACTGAACTGGCAAAGGCTAAAAAACTGATCCGCCACCTTGAGGCCCGCTATACGTGGGACGATATTATTGGAAAGAGTCCTGTTCTTGAACACGCAAAGGAACAGGCGGAGCGTGCAGCCGAAACCCCGGCAACAGTCCTTTTGAGGGGTGAGAGCGGCACAGGAAAGGAGCTGTTTGCCCATGCCATACATAACGCAAGTCAGCGTGGCAGGAAGCAATTTGTAAGGGTGAATTGTGCGGCAATTTCAGAAAACCTTCTTGAGAGCGAACTGTTCGGGTATGACAAAGGTGCTTTTACCGGTGCGGACAAAGGTGGGAAAAAAGGCTTCTTTGAAGAAGCTGACAGTGGTACTATATTCCTAGATGAAATCGGGGATGTAAGCCTCGCCGTGCAGAGTAAGCTTCTGAGGGTTCTTCAGGAAAAGGAGATTGTCCGTGTTGGCGGCACCCACCCGGTGCCAGTTAATGTCAGGATCATTTCAGCCACCAATGCCGACCTCAGGGAAAAAATTAAGGCTGGAACATTCAGGGAAGACCTCTTCTATCGGTTGAATGTAATCCCTATCCGCATACCGCCGCTGAGAGAGCATAAGGATGATATCCGGCTCATTGCAGAGCACTTTGTATTTAAGCTTAATCAGGAATACGGAAGAGAGGTCCGTGAAATATCTGATGAGGCACATAACAATCTCATCGAATATGACTGGCCCGGGAATGTCCGTGAGTTGGAAAATGCACTCGCCATGGCAATGGTCACGATACGTCCTCAGGAGAAAGGCATTGAGGCCGGACATCTACCTCTTTTGTCCCGTGAATCAGTTGATCGTGCGCCACTGTCTCCCGTGAAAGTGCAGACCCTGAAAAAAACGGTTGAAGATGCCGAACATAATGTTATCGTCCAGGCCCTGAAAGAAACAGAGGGGAATCGCACAAAGGCCGCATCTCTATTGGGAATGTCAATGAGAAGCCTCTTTTACAAAATTCAAAAGTATGGGATTATGTAGACATCTGTGCTTAATTAAGGTATCTGTCCTGAATGTGCAAAGAACATTGAATCTAATTTTAAAAGAGGAGTAGAGTATGCCATATGTTAATATCAAAGTAGCAGGCAATGTAACTGCTGAAAAGAAACAGGAACTTATGCAGGGAGTAACTCAACTTCTTCATGATGTGCTCGGCAAGAGCCCGAAATCTACATATGTCGTAATTGATGAAGTGGATACGGACAACTGGGGTGTTGGTGGGGAGTCACTTACTGTTATCAGAAAACAGCAAGAATAACCCGGATTGCCGCGAAATGCAGAAAGAATCTGATTTGAAATTATTGATGCACACTTGATCATGCCGCTCGATAATTGTTGCTGGATTGATGTCACATGTTTTTGATATGCGGATATAAATAATGTTTTGATGCAATAATATGTGGTAGAGCAGTGTATAAAGTTGATGTAGAGTTAACAGAATTAATTAGCCATAAAACACTATGGCACTAGGGGATGACCAACTTGAGAAGAGTTTTAGTCGTAGATGATGATGATATCGTAAGGCTTGCAGTCAGTAGAAACCTGGATGCTGCAGGTTTTTCTCCGGTTGAGGCCGACAGCGGGGAAAAAGCGATAAGTATTTTCCGAGAGGAAAAACCAGCACTAGTTCTTCTTGACCTTAAAATGCCCGGGATGGATGGGATAGCTACCCTTAAAGAGTTAAAGAAGATTGACTCTAATATTCCCGTCGTTATTCTTACAGCCCACGGTGATATTTCTTCAGCAGTTAAAGCCACAAAGCTCGGAGCCTATGAGTTTGTAATTAAACCCCCCAATTACGAGAGACTTATTCTGACCTTAAAAAGGGCCACCGAAAAATTCGAACTTGACAGAGAAGTTAGGCGATTAAGTTCTGAAGTTGAAACCTCGCTTGAATATCTCTGCGGAAAAAGCGAGCCGATGAAGGATGTTATCAGGAAAATACACCAGATTGCTCAAAGTGATTTTTCATTGATTATTCAGGGAGAGACAGGAACGGGAAAGTCATTTATTGCAAGATACATACATAATCTCAGCCAAAGATCAAAAACCCCGCTTCTTACAGTAGACATCGGTTCAATGCCGGAAACTCTTGTTGAGAGCGAGCTTTTCGGATATGAAAAGGGAGCATTTACAGGCGCCGAAAAAAATAAAAAAGGGTACTTTGAAATGGCAAACGGGGGTACTTTATTGATTGATGAATTGCAGAACCTTTCTCCCTATGTGCAAAGCAAGCTCCTTATGGTAGTTGAAGAAAGAAATATCACTCCTCTAGGTAGTACGTGTCCCGTAAAAATTGATGTACGACTAATAGGGGCCACAAACAAGGACATAGTAGAGTCTGTTAGGGAGATGAAGTTCAGGGAAGACCTATTCTACCGGCTTAATGAGTTTATGATATTACTTCCGCCTCTACGTGAAAGGACTGAAGACATCCCGTTTCTAGCAGAGAAGTTTTGTATGGAGGCTGTTGAAGACCTGAGTAAAAATATCCTGGCAATTTCAGATAACGCTCTCAGACTTTTGAAAAGCCATCGGTGGCCGGGTAATATCAGAGAATTGAAGAATGTAATAAGAAGGGCCGTCCTTCTTTCTGATGAAGAAGTAATCAGGTCAACCCACCTGGAGTTTCTCATGAAGAATCCCGACATTACTCCGGAGAATGCAAGCACCTCATTTGCTCCGCAATTATCCAGTTTGAATCTGAAAGAACTGGAGAAATCCGCCATAAAAAAAGCCCTTGCTGAAACAAAGGGAAACAAGACAAAGGCTGCCGCATTATTACATATAAGCTACATGACTATCCTCCGAAAAATTAAGCATTATAGTATTTAGCTATATAACATTTTGTTATATAGCATCATTTTGTTATAGCCCTCCAGCGAACACTCTCCTTTAATAATCAGTAGTTGTCATCTGGCGTTCTTCTTGCATTAAGTATTGTAAATGGAGGATGTTTTTTTATGATGAATACGATGGAAGACATATCTAAGGATCAAGGAATGAATTTAAAACATGACAGACATACTAATATTAGAATTCTTGTTGAATATAATAATGACACCACTCGCTCAGATATTTGCTCCTTGATCAAAGAGCAGCCTGAAATGGAGGCCGCTGGAGAAACGAAGAACTCAGAATCCACCATTAAGCGTATTGAGCAACTACATCCTGATGTTGTTCTGGTCGAGATTGACATGCCGCAGTCAGCCAGCGTGGCTTCCATTCGTCGAGTAACCGATACATACTCCCAGGTGAAAATTATTGCCCTGTCTCCATATCCAGATACACAAATAATCATGGAAGCATTTAACGCTGGTGCATCAGGATTTCTTTTGAAAGACTTTCTGTTCGAGGATCTTGAACACTCAATTTATTCTGCCCTTGCAAATAAGTTCTACATGAATGATACATCCATAGGGTTCGTACTGAAGAATTTATTGAATAAATATCCACCTTCAGATGTCCCAGATTTCCTTTCTCTACTGACTAAAAAAGAACTCAAAGTCTTTTTTTCGATTTTACAAGGAGCATCATTTATTAACCTTGCTAAGGAGATGAATGTGCCTGTAAATACTGTTGTTGTAATCAGACGCCAAATAGTGGGTCTGATGGTAAATCTATATTCAATGAAGGAATATTTGTCATGACCGATAACTGTTGGTAGGTATACATGAAATTATCTTGAACATCATGTTTGAAAGCAGAGCCGGATATCAAAAGGAGAATAGAATATGAATAAAATAATTGCACTGGCGATAAGTATCTTAATAGCGGTCACGTCAAGTACGTTGATTGCTGCGGAGAAGGCACCTCAGAAGGTTGTTGACCTCGCTTATTCAACACTCGTTTCACTTGGATCAGATTCCATAATTGTGAAGGCAGTCAGGGATGAAAATGCCCGGGGTAAAACCATCGCCGGGGTAAAGGCGCTGGATAAAACATGGAAAGCGATTCCCGGTGTTGTGGACTTTATGAAAGCCCTGATGGTATCTGATTGCGGTAAACACCTCAGACATATTCAGGATTCGTCACCTCATTATGCCGAAATATTTGTCATGGATAATCTTGGAGGCAACGTATGCATGACTGATAAAACATCGGATTACTGGCAGGGTGATGAGGATAAATTTATAGAATCCTATAACCATGGTAATGGTGCCGTACATATTAGTGATGTGAAATTCGATGACAGCACGCAGGCATATATAGTTCAGGTCTCTGTTCCCGTGAAAGATAACAGCAAAGTCATTGGTGCCATTACCATCGGAATTGATGTGGATAAAATGGAATAGCAACATCTGTCCCTGGAACTTAACTTGCAGACTTCAGTGACTGATTGAAATTTACTTAATCGGACAAGAGGCCGAATATGGGGAAAGAATGAAATGGTTTTTGGAAATGAACATCAGTACTAAGCTTGTGTCTTGCTTTTCGATTATGATCCTTCTGATGATTATAATCGGGCTGACCGGATACCGCAGCACCAAAGAAATAGACACTAATTTAAATGAAATATTCAATGTGAGGCTTCCAAGTGTTGACTATCTACTTCAGGCCGATAGGGATCTCCAGCAGATGCTTGTGTCTGAGCGCTCTATGATTTTTGCAAATTCCAGGTCAGATGTTTTTAAAGAGTTTCTGCTGGACTATGAAGAAAACTTAAGGCAGTCCGAAAAGCGATGGGCGAAATATAAAGCTCTTGCCTTAACAGATGAAGAAAAGGCGATCATACCGAAATATGAGAAGGCACGGGCGGAGTGGATAGAGTTTTCAAGGAAGGTAGTGGACGGTCGTGTTGAAGACTCCAGGGAAGGCCGGCGTCTGGCCCTTGATCTGACATTGGGTCTTGTGAAGGAAAAGTTTGAGGGAATGAGAGGGCACCTTGATTATCTTCAGGGAATTAACACCAGCATTGCCAGAAATGCTCAAAAAGCATCTCATGCAACATACGAAAGAACAGTGAAGATTCTCTTCGTGACTACAGTTGCAGGACTTCTTATTGGCGTGTTTCTCGCATTGATTATAAGGCGCGGCGTACTTAATCAGCTGGGCAGTGACCCCTCTGTGATTGCGAATATCGCTGAAAAGATCGCGACTGGCGACCTGACCATTAACACGGACTCAGGGGCTAAAAGAGAAGTTGGTGTCTTTGCGGCAATGAATACAATGACAGAGAACTTGAAGAAGATTATAAACGATATAACCGGACACTCACATACAATTGCAGTCAGTTCAGAAGAATTGTCCGCTACATCAACTCAGATTAACTCAGGGATAGATGAACAGGTTCTACAGATTGAGCAGTCTGCAACGGCTATCGCGGAGGTGTCCCAGACAATAATGGAAGTTGCGAGAAACTCATGTGACGCTTCAAGTGCCGCAAGGGAATCACTTGATATTGCGGAAAAGGGGACGTCTATTGTTGGGCAGGCAGTAGAAAGCATGCTTACTATTGCCGAAACAGTAGAAACCTCATCCATGACAGTTGAAGCCCTTGGTCAAAGCAGTAAGCAGATTGGAGATATTATTAATGTGATCAATGATATTGCAAGTCAGACAAATCTCCTTGCATTAAATGCCGCTATTGAAGCAGCCCGGGCGGGAGAGCAGGGAAGGGGTTTTTCAGTAGTTGCTGATGAAGTAAGAAAACTTGCAGAAAAAACGTGTCAGGCGACTGAAGAGATTACAGGTATGGTCAAGAAAATACAGGTGGAAACAGATTCATCGGTACAAAGTATGGATAAGAGCAAAGCAGAGGCTGAAACAGGTGTTAAATTGGCAGAGCAATCTATGATATCTCTGGATATGATTGTAAGGGCTTCTCGGAGTTGCCTGGATATGGTTCAGTCTATAGCTACTGCGACAGAACAGCAATCGGCAGCGGTTGAAGAGGTTTCAACGAGTATGGAAAACGTGACAATAGCGTTCGGTAGTTCGCGTGATGCTGTCTCACAGATCAATGTATCTACAAACAATCTGTCTGAGATTTCCAGTGAACTGATGTCCCTTATGTCATGGTTTAAAACAGTCAACTCTTCAAACATGCCTGACGATAATAAGAAACGCAAAAAGGTGTTCACCATCAAGAACAAAACTACTACTCATACGCAGGGGAATAAGTTGATCCCATGTGTTGAGTCTGGTAATGATAAAAAATAAATAATCATAATGAATCAGAATAATGTGCATAAAAAAGACATAGTTCTTGTTGTAGATGACTGTCCGATGACTCTTTGCGCGATTACCGAGCTGTTAAAGGAGTACGGTTACGGTGTCCTGACGAGCCCCAATGCCGGTACTGCAATAAGCATGCTTCTCAATGAAAAAGTAGATGTCATAATATCTGACATAAACATGTCCGGGATGACAGGTGTGGAGCTTATGGAGAGCATCAAGAAGTTCAACGCTAGCATACCCGTGATATTAATGACAGGTTTTGCTGAAATGAGCATGGCAGTAACTTCGATAAATAAAGGGGCTTTCGATTTTGTCCTTAAACCTTTTGACACCGAGTATTTCATCGAGAGAGTCAGGAAGGCTTTTGAATATGTAAGGCTGAAGGAAAAGGAGAGAGACTACCGGGAGCAGCTTGAGAGCAGGATAGAGCATAAAACAAAGGAACTCACGTTCGCATTAAGACAGATGGAGCACATAAACAGAGAAGTAGTGCAGCGCTTTACAAAAATGGCCGAATACAGGGACACGAGCACTGGAGAGCATATTAATAGAATAGGTCTTTACTCAAATCAGCTAGCAAAGGCACTGAACATGTCCGAGGATTTTGTAAACGAAATAACATTCGCCAGCTCCATGCATGATATCGGGAAAATAGGTATCCCAGATAATATATTACTTAAACCCGGTCCGCTGACACCCGGAGAATTCGGAATAATGAAAACCCATACTACCATTGGCAAAAACATCCTTGAAAGATCGTCTCAGCCCATGATCCAGATGGCAGAATCAATAGCATGGAACCATCATGAAAGATATGACGGAACAGGTTACCCTAGAGGGCTGAAAGGTGACGAGACTCCAATTGAAGGGGCTATAGTCATGCTTGCCGACCAATATGACGCATTGAGGAGCAGTAGACCGTACAAAAAGGCTTTTAACCATGAAGAAGTATTTCAAATTTTAACCAAAGGAGATGGAAGAACAAAGCCTGAACACTTCAATCCTGATATACTGAAGGCCTTCATTGAAGTGGCCCCTGTTTTTAATGAGATATTTGATACTTTGACCGATCATCAAGGTGCTTCAAATATCATTTCACCTGACCATCTTATTCTTAATACCCTAGAGAAGTGAGGATTAATATTTGACAGATATTGTTCTGGAAAGCATTCGTGCCGTTATCGTAGGAATAATCTATGTCTACCTTTTGCGAACAGGCAGGAGAGAAGAGTTACGAAAACATAGCGGCTGGTATTACATTCTTAGCGGTTTTGTATTACTTTTATTTGGAATGATCATAGATATAACCGATAATTACCCATCATTAAATAAGTATATTATTATCGGTGACACGAACACGGAAGCTTTTTTAGAGAAAGTAGTCGGATATTTATGCGGTTTTCTGCTACTGGCAATCGGATTTTGGAAATGGATACCGACTGTCATTGCATTAAAAAAAGTGGAAAAAGTCATTGAAGGGTCTCGTTATGAACTCGAGTTGCTGGTTAAGGAACGTACAATTAATCTCGTTTCAATGAATGAAGAATTAGAATCAGAGATTGCAGAACGATATAGGGTAGAGAATGCGCTACGTGAATCTGAGGGGAAATATCAGTCTTTAATTGCAAACATTCCTAGCGTGACCTGGATAACAGACAGTAAAGGGCAAACCACATTCATCAGTCCGAATGTAACAGATATTTATGGATATACACCGAAGGAAATATCAGAGGGCGGTAAAAGACTCTGGTTTGACAGAATTCACAGCGATGATATTGAATCTGTTGAAAAAGCATATGTAGATTTATTCGAAAACAATGGTCATTTTGATGCTGAGTACAGGATCATGAGAAAAGACGGGCAGTGGATATGGCTGCATGACAGGGCAGTCACTACATTTGAAAGAGAAGGTGAAACATATGCATACGGCGTTTTCACCGACATTACAAGGCGCAAGCGCGTTGAGGTGTCACTTGAGAAGAGTGAAGAGAAGTACCGGAGAGTGGTGGAAGGTACAAATGATGCCATTGTGAGTGTTGATTCCAGAGGTAATATTAGTGCTTTTAACAAGGGAGCTGAAGAGATATTTGGTTATCAGGCAGAAGAGATTATCGGGAAACCGGCCAAAATTCTCGTGCCCGATGATTTGATCGGCGAGCAGGGGAAGATGTTGCTGGAAGTAAAGGATGCCGGTTTTATTAAAGCATTTGAGACTTCGAGGAACACGAAGAACGGGACAACGATCCCGGTTGAAATGACGGTAAGTGCAATAAAAGACAGCCGGGGAGAAGTTGTCGGATCATTTGCCATAATAAGGGACATTACCGAACGCAAACGTTTGGAGCAGGAAAGAGAAGGCTTGATTGTTGAATTGCAAAAGGTGATTTCAGAAGTTAAGCAGTTAAGCGGAATGCTGCCGATCTGCAGCTCCTGTAAAAAAATTCGTAATGATACAGGCTATTGGGAGCAGGTCGAAGTGTATATTCATGAGCATTCTGAAGCAGAGTTCAGTCACGGTATGTGCCCCGAGTGTGCAAGAAGGCTTTACCCCAAGTACTTTAATAAAATCGACTA
>PJEL010002170.1_pt1 | contig 18462 bp, 11 predicted proteins | sample 1853271 | NCBI WGS metagenome assembly PJEL01 (sample SAMN08108733, study PRJNA415343) | Invertebrate metagenome, whole genome shotgun sequencing project. | host: Globobulimina | place: Sweden: Gullmar Fjord | collected 2015-08
CTGAAATTAAAAACAAAATTTTTGATATTTCTACAAGAGGTTTATTGGCACTTGTGTCTTCGAAAAAACAAGAACAGTTTCTCGGAGGGCACATCAACCCGTTTCAATAAGGAGTTAAATCATGTCTAAAATGTGCGAAATTTGCGGGAAAAAACCTGCTACCGGAAATAATGTCAGCCACGCCCACAACAAAACTCGTAGACGATGGCTACCAAATTTAAAAAGAGTTCGAGTTGCTACCTCAAGTGGCAATGCAAAACATATGCGTGTATGTACCCGTTGTATCCGCTCTGGCTCAGTTGTAAAACCTGCTATCAAAGCAAATTAAATTTACTGAACAGCCAGCACGCATTGGTGATGTTTTTTTTCACACTTCAGTGTTAACGATAAAAACCTCGGTCATATCAAAATTGACATAACTGAGGTTTTTTTACGTTTTGACCCTCAATCCCATTGTGCAACATCAACGTCCTGAAGATCCCCCCAGCAAAGTACCACCCGCCTCAGAACCTCATTCTTTTAAATACGTATTCTACTACGACTCCATACCCATTATTTTCTTCTTGCCTCAAGCACTTCACCCATCTGCCTGATACGCCGAAGAATTGCCGCCAGATGGTCTCGGTTAGACACGGCAATTACCAAATCAATTTGAGCCTGACTAGTGGTTGAAGAACTATGCGCTTCCACATCAAGGATATCTGCATCTTCTCCATTAATCAGATTACAAAGAGACACCAGGAGTCCTTTGCGATCCTGTGCAAAAACCTGAATTTTAGCCCGATGTGTTCCTTGTTCTTCGGCACACCACTCCACATCAACATGACGCTGTGGATCAGATGCCAAGAAATTTATGCAATTAATCTTGTGAACCGACACACCACGCCCAGCAGTAATAAAACCAGCTATAGAATCCCCCGGCATTGGCATGCAACAGTTACTCAACTTAACCAGCATGTCCTCAATACCATCAATTCTTACAACATTCTTATTGTTCTTTTTACTTTTTCCTGGACTCTCAATAGTTTTCTCAAGGGCTTTCGCCGCTTCCTCTTCCGCCTGTTTGCGAAGGCGCTCTTCCCTTATCTCGGGGGGTTCAAACTCTGCCGCCAGAGCCTGAATAGAGATGCTGCCACTGCCTATTCGCCGCAGCAGTTCATCCAACACATTACAACCAAATCGCTTGAGGACGTTCCGGATATGGCCAGTTTTTACCAAACGCTTCAAGCTTAAGTTATACTTACGCAACTCGCGCTCACAAATCTCTTTACCACCCTTTGTCAACTTGGCTTGCTCATCTTGTTTCAACCAATGCCTTATTCTACTTTTGGCACGACTGGTTTTGACAAGGGACAACCAACCACGATTAGGATGTTGTTTGGATGAGGTGATTATCTCAATTACATCGCCATTCTGAATTTCATATTTCAAGGGAACAATTCGATCATTAACCTTAACCCCGGTGCAACGATGTCCAACTTCAGTGTGTATACTGTAGGCAAAATCCAGAGGCGTGCTGCCGGTTAGCAACTCTTTGACGTCACCATTGGGGGTAAGAGCATAGACCACAGAATAATCAAGCTCTTCAATGACTGTTTCCAATACCTCTTGAGAATCATCAACATCCTGCAAATTCTGAACTAACTGCTTAAGCCAATGAAACAACAGCGCATCCTTCTTGGAAATATCCGACCCTTCTTTATAGGCCCAATGGGCCGCAATTCCGTCATTGGCAATTTCATCCATATCTTCAGTCCGAATCTGAATCTCCATGAAATCACCATCAGGGCCAACCACAGAGGTATGAAGAGACTGGTAAAGATTTGCCTTTGGAGCGCTGATAAAATCCTTAAATCGACTTGCCACAGGCTGCCACAGAGCATGAACAAGTCCCATGACTTCATAGCACTCGCTTACCTCTTGCACAATGACCCGAAAAGCAACCTTATCGTAGACTTTTTCAATGGGAATATTTTGAGCAACCAACTTTCGATATATGCTATAAAGGTGCTTTGGCCGACCCAAGATTCGATAATTCTTTATACCATGAGCCTGAAATCGTTTATCCAGGTCAGCCTTGGTCTTTTCTACAAAATTTTCCCGTTCAGGCAGGGACATTTCAATTTTATTGGATAGCTCAGCATGTTTTCTGGGATGCAGATACTGAAAAGATAAATCTTCAAGTTCTCTCTTTAACCAATCAATTCCCAGTCGACTGGTCATGGGAGCATAAAGATCCATTGTATCCTTGGCCAACTCTCGCTGACGCTGAGGATCAACATACTGCAATGTCCGCATATCATGCAGATGGTCAGCCAGCTTTACCAACAAAACACGAATATCTGCCGAAATTGCCAACAGCATCTTTTTGACGTTTTCCGCTTTATAGTCAAGCTTGCTGTTAAACTGAATGTCATCAATCCTTGTTGCCCCTCGTACAATGGCGGCAACACTTGCCCCAAAATATTCCGCTAAATCTGCTTCCATGGTATTAACTGGATTTCCACGCAAAACTTTATGCAGCAACCCGGAGATTACCGTATGGACATCAAGCTTCATTGAAGCAAGGATCTCTGCGACAGCAACAGGATGGGAGATATACGGTTCACCTGATTTACGATCAGGATTGTCGGCATAGACTTGGCTGGCAAAATCATAAGCCTTTCTCAGCAGAGGTATACTCTCTGCCGCCATATATTTTTCGGCCAACTCGACTACTTTTTCTATAGTGCTCATCTATATTATATACTGATGTTTTGGGCTTTTCCAGCCAACTCTATCAATTTATTGATTGCTTGTTCATAAGAAACTTCTTCAACACTACCAGTTCTTCGGTGCCGAATTTCAACCAACCCATCTTTTGCATACCGTTTGCCAATAGTGACCCGCAAAGGAATCCCGATTAAATCAGCATCCTTAAATTTACTCCCTGGGCGCTCATCACGGTCATCCAACAAAACTTCAATCCCTCTGGATTTAAGCTTTTCATAGAGTGATTCAGCCGCCGCACTTACCTCTTCATCTTTTAACAAAAGATTGAGAACAATCACCTGCATGGGAGCGATTGGGGCAGGGAACACTATTCCGTCCTTATCATGATTCTGTTCAATGGCTGCAGCTGCCACCCGACTAACTCCAATACCGTAACACCCCATAACAAAAGGCTTCTCTTGCCCGTCATTATCAAGAAAAACTGCCTGTAACGCCTCACTATAGGCCGTTCCAAGTTTAAATATATGCCCAACTTCAATACCCTTGGTGAGACCCAATCCTTCTCCACATTTGGGACATCGGTCTTCCTTAGTAATCTCACGCAAATCAGCAATCTGCTCAATCTGAAAATCGCGCCCAAGGTTGGCGTTTTGAAAATGATGATTTTTTTCGCTTGCACCCATGGTAAAATTAACCATTTTTTCAACTTCCCGGTCTGCAACCATGGGGATTTTCAACCCAATGGGGCCAATATAGCCACTTGGGACACCAACAGCATCAAAGCACTCTTTATCCGAGGCCATTTCAACTTCCATGGCTCCCAAAAGATTCTGTAACTTAACCGACTGCACTTCATGATCGCCACGTAACAGAACTGCCACCGGCTTGTTATCCGCCATATAAATCATGGTCTTAACCAACTCACGGGGCGATATTTTTAAAAATTCGGTTACCGCCCCCACCTTGCGTTTTCCGGGTGTTTCAATCTTGTGCATAGGCAATTCATCGATTGAACCACCCTTTTGCGGCAATGACATACAGGTGGCCTTCTCCATATTAGCTGCATACGTACATTTTTCACATACAACAAGAGTGTCCTCACCGGTATCTGCCAACACCATAAACTCATGAGAAAAACTACCGCCTATTGTTCCAGTATCTGCCTCAACGGCCCGAAAAGCCAATCCGCACCGAGAAAAAATCCGGTGATAGGCGCTCTTCATTTTCTCGTAAGCTACCTGAGCTCCTTCCTCGTTTGCATCAAAACTATAGGCATCCTTCATGATAAATTCGCGTCCACGCATCAGGCCAAATCGTGGCCTGATTTCATCACGGAACTTTGTCTGAATCTGATACAGATTTAACGGTAACCCCCGATAAGAGTGAACATTTTTTCTCACTAAATCAGTGATAACCTCTTCATGCGTAGGCCCTAAGCATGATTCTCGCTGATGCCGATCTTGAAAACGCAACAATTCTGGACCATATTTTTGCAAACGCCCAGACTCTGCCCATAGATCAGCAGGCTGCACCATGGGCAGAAGAACCTCTTGAGCACCAGCTGCATTCATCTCTTCACGTACAATTTGCTCAATCTTTCGCAACACTGCCAACCCCATAGGCAAGTATGAGTAAATCCCGGTAGTAAGTTTTCGGATAAACCCGGCCCGTAACAGCAGTTTGTGGCTTATGACCTCCGCCTCAGACGGATCTTCCTTCAATGTTGGTATCAATAATTCTGAAAATCTCATATATATTCCTTAAATTAAACTCAAGACTTGATCTCTTCCATACTCTGCAACTCCTGGATAAAAACATCAAACAACTCATCTTCCGCTACTTTTTTAAACAATTTACCTTTTTTAAATATTATTCCCACCCCATTGCCGCCAGCCAAACCAAGATCCGCCTCCTTTGCTTCCCCTGGCCCATTCACCACACAACCCATTACTGCCACTTTCAGGTTGCTTTTAACAGTCTGAATATATTTTTCAACCCGTTCTGCCAGGCTGAACAGATCAATTTGACAACGACCACAGGTTGGGCATGAAATCAATTCAGGGCCTCTCTGCCGGATATGAAGAGAACGCAATAGCTCCCAAGCCACCCGAATTTCCTCAACTGGGTCTCGGGTTAAAGAAATCCTGAAGGTGTCCCCAATGCCCTCTGCCATCAGTATGCCGAGTGCCACACTTGATTTTACAGTACCGGCAATGAGCCCTCCGGCTTCAGTGACTCCCAGGTGCAAGGGATACTCAGTTTTTTCGGATAATTCACGATAGGCCTGCACAGTATGCATGGCATCCGATGATTTTATGGATATTTTTATCTCATAAAAACCATACTCTTCAAGTAAGCGAACATTTTTAAGGGCACTCTCCACCAAGGCGCTTGGAGTTGGGCTACCATACTTTGCCAAAACCTCTTTTTCCACCGAACCAGAATTAACCCCCACCCTGATAGCAACTTGATGCATCTTGGCTGCATCAACTACCTTGGCCAGTTTTTCTGGCCCTCCAATATTGCCGGGATTAATCCGAATAGCCTGCGCCCCATGCTCCATGCTAAGAATAGCTAGACGGTGATCAAAATGAATATCAGCGATTAATGGAATTTCTATACGATCACGAATTGCTGCAATACACTGCGCCGCCTCTTGATCAATCACTGCAACTCTAATAATTTCACAGCCTGCTTCTTCTAGCCTTTTTATTTGCCCTACGGTTGCCTCAACATCACGGGTATCGGTATTGGTCATTGACTGAACTGCAATGGGCGCATCCCCACCAATTCCAACTCCTCCCACCAATATTTGTTTTGTTTGTTTTCGACTTATCATAGCCTCTTTATATACCCTTTCAAAATCCTTCTTGCACCCTTTTTACATCCCTTCAAAACTTGATGTTCTCGCGAAAAGCCGGTCAGTACTCCTGGATGGCTATGCACAGATAACACGCTTGACGTGAATCGAAAGATCGATATACAAGGCGTAGTATTTTTGACAGGGACACGACAATACATGTGGTATGATGTGTGTCTGTCAAAAAACTGCAACGCAGTAGATCGGACTTTTTGTAACGCCATCAGACTTGATGGTTGACACAAAAGAAAGATAAAAATAGTATTCACCATGATAATTGTAGATAAACGAACAGAACCATATGATTTTTATATTTATTATGGTGCATTGGCTCTCTTATTATTCCTGGGCCTTTTGCCCATCTGGCACCTCTCTTTTCTGCCTTTGCAGGACTATCCCCAACACCTCTTTCTTGCCAAAGTGTACTCAACATTTAAAAACCCAACCTACAACTGGCAAGAGTACTACGAAGTAAACCTGAAGATTGGGCCATACTCTTTTTTTTATATTTTTTGCTCGCTATTTAATAAACTTTTCTCAATCGATACAGCAGGGAGATTATTCCTCTCAACATACATAACCCTGACGGCTATAACAGCATCACTCCTGCCTCTTTTTCTAAAAAGTAAAAACCCACCCTGGCCTGGGCTTTTACTTTTACCTCTTTCGTTTCACCAAATCTACTTCATGGGATTTACCAACTACCTGATTTCTATTCCAATTTTACTTCTTACAATCTTTGATTTACATACATTCTGCTCAAACAAAGCGTCCGTCATCTCCAGCCTAAGACAATCTGTTCTTTTAGCATTTCTTTTTCTTTGCCATCCGTACACAGTCCTTGTCTATACGTGCCTAGCTACTGCAAATGCTCTTTTTAGCAATAATCGCTGCACTTTCAGGCAGGCTATCCTACCTCCGCTTGCTGCTATCCTTCTCTTTGCAGCCTGGTACAGTACTGCTCTGCCAATAAATAGTGACACAATGTCGCTGTTATGGTGGCCTTGGCAACAATCTACCTCCTACTATTTTTTACCTTTTAATGGTATGCAATCCTTGAACAATCTAAGCTGGCAGAACATCCTCCCTTGGGCGGGGGTTATCATCATCTTATTGGTCAGTCTCTTCAAAGCAACGCGACACAACAAACCAATTATATCCACTAAAATAGCACTCTATTTCATCCTCAGTACAACGGGCTTTTTTCTTTTACCATTCTGGGCCAGCCAATACTCCTATTTCAACTTACGGCTTGTTCCTTTTTCTTATGCCTTTGCTGCTATTTTATTCTGTTCAGCTCCTCTTCCACGAAAAGCAGGAGTAACAATTAGCGCTTTAGCTATAATCATTACCCTATCCTCCTACAATCTTCAGGCAAAGACCTCACAGGAAATCGCAACAATTAAACCCGTACTCGATTCCATGAAACCCAACGCCAAAGTATTGCCTATAACCTTTCAAACTCAATCAAATATCCTGGACAAACAATTCTTTCCCGAACATCATGCCCATGATTTTTTTTACTACCATATATTAATTGGAGGTGGGGTGAATCCTTATTTGTTTCCAAGCCCCATGCTCCCGGTGCAATTTAAACCAGGCCTCAATCTTCCAAAAGCCATCCATGATTTTTCCTGGCAAGAACATGGAGCACCATATGATTATATTATCACCAGACAAGCCCCAAAAGGATTCTTACCATTTATGATGCGATACACAACTCTAGTCACCCAGTCTGGCGACTGGTTGTTATTTGAAAACAAGTCAACAAACCGTTAAGATACAACTTTGACCTCACAAACCAAAAACCAAACATCCGACTTCATCCTTAACAGCTTACCGATAACACTAGTCTTGACGACTGTTGCGCTTCTACTCATTTTCCCGGTACAGGATTTCGATATATTCTGGCACATTGCCAACGGCAAGGCCATGTTGGCTGATCAATCCATAATAAATCAAGAAATTTTCTCCTACACTGCCAATGGAAATACCTTCAACAACCACGCCTGGCTCTCTCAGATTTTCTTTTATCTTGTTTATGACACTTTTGGCGCAAACGGCCTTATCGTAAGCAAGATAATACTTGTTTCAGGGACTCTCTTTTGCATCTACACCCTTGGCCGAAAACATCAGACAGAAGCCTTACCAGCAGCACTCATTTGCCTACTTGTGGCTGGTTGCTCTCTTTTTCGATATGTGGTCAGACCCCACCTTTTTTCCTACCTTCTGCTCAGTGGATTGGCTTATATCCTCTTTTCTTACCGATCAGGAAAACACTCAAACCGTATATTGTTTCTTATCCCACTGCTTATTGGTTTTTGGGACATTTTACACGGCGCCATTTATGGCGTCATCTTTATTGCTGCTTTCTGCCTTGGGGAAATATTCACAAAAATAATTGCACAGCGTATCCCTGCCAACCTCCCCACTTGCGAAAACAGACAGAACCACAAATCTCTCTGGCTCAGTCTGGCAGCCACTTTAATCGTTTTACTCATTAGCCCATATGGTCTGCGCTCCTATGATATTTTTCTTGGATTCATCGATAGCAACCTTATGACCTCCATGACCGCAGAGTTCCAACAAACCACCTTAAAAGATCACCCGCTTTTTGTGGTTCTTTTTGCCATAACCCTTGGGAGTCTTCTAATAAATTGGCGAAAGGGGGACATAACACAGTTTTTCATCTTTATAATATTTTCTTATCTTGCAATCCGTTATGTCCGAGCAATTGGCCCATTCAGTGTCATTGCTGGTTCCATTCTCATGACCACCCTCCCCTGCACATTGCTAAAAAATAAAAAGAGATGGAACCATCCCTTCAACCTCATTTTATTATGCATTCTGGCGACCGGGATGAGCTATGGCGTCCACTATAAATTTTCTTCTCCTGCCCGCTATGATTCTTTTGGAACAGGCATCAGCAACCATGCCTTCCCCACAGGCTCAAGCCGCTTCATCAAAGAGGCCAATCTGACCGGCAACATGTATAACACTGATCGCTTTGGAGGATATCTCGCCTCTTTCTTATATCCAGAAAGATTACTATTTCACTATAATCACCACATGCTATTTACTGCCTTGGAACAGTTCGTTCATGAACCTAGTTCCAGAGATAAGTGGCAGATCAATTACGCAATTGTGGGCCGGGCTGACGAGTGGGAACTGTTCGAAAAAGAAGGGTTCATGCCAGTATATTGGGAATCTACTGCTGCGATTATGCTCCGCAATAGCCAAGCCAACAAAGAAATTATCGACAGATTCGCCATCAAATATTTCTCCCCCATGCTTAGCAAAGAGCGCATCTTAAACCTGGCAACAAACAAAACAACCCTGCCGCGCCTGGTTCAAGAAACAGCAGACTACCTGAGTCATCGAAATGATAAGGAAACTACCGCTACACTTGCCACGCTTATCACCTTGCCTAGCCAAAAACTATCGACCATAGAAAGAATTAACTTGCTCAACAAAGTACGTAAATTCAACCCAGGAAACCCCGATATTAACGGGTCCTTAGGCAATCTCTATTACAAGAATGAAGACATTGACCACGCCAAAAAATTCATCAAAATGGCTTTAGCGACCAACAACAACATGATCCAAGCCCTTTTCACCATGGCCTATATCCAGTTTGATGAAAAAAATTACCAATCAGCCATCAGCAATTTTTTAAATATCCTTGCCCAAATACCTCTTCACCCGGATTCTCATTATGGTCTAGGCTTAAGTTATTATCAGCTCGGTGAGTTTAAACAGGCACAAATATCTTGGCAAAAATATCTGCAAATCATGCCATCTGGACATTGGGCCGACAAAGCAAGAACTTTTTTAGGCTCCATGCCAAAAGAGATTAACGCTGGAAGTGTTGATTAAAAATTTTGCTTAAAGTAATATAATTTGTTAAAAGTTTTTACGTTATCGTTAATCTATAATTAAACGTAACTATTCAGCTCAATCACGAAACAAGCCTAAACTCTTAACCGTAACTATTCAGATGTGCTTCAGGTTCGTTCGTTTAGGCATTCGAGTCTATAGCGTGCTATGTGAGAAGGCAAAAACGGGCGAAGATGAAGTGTCGCTGAATAGTTACAATTAAACAATACATACAGATTCCCCATGCCCAGCTACTCTGCTTCCTCCAAAAAAATAAAGGTACTGATTGTTGACGATGAATCCTTAATCCGCATAGGATTGGAAAAATTTGTCACCAAGGAAGGCTTTACTGCAATAACTGCGAGTTCTGCTCACAAAGCCCTTGAACTTGTGAAAGAGCATGAGCCTGATGTTGCCCTATTAGATCTTAAACTCAATGACACCATTGATGGTCTAGATCTATTGGAGGAAATTAAAGAATCAAGACCCCACATTGTATGCATGATGATCAGTGGCCAATCTGAAATCCATAGCGCTGTTGAAGCAATGAAACTCGGAGCAAGAGACTACCTTGAAAAGCCCATTGATTTCAATTACCTCCGTAGTGCTCTAGTTGCAATAAGCCAAGACCTTGAATCAACAGAACAGCCCGAAGTTGCAGAAGAAGGTGAGATAGCCATTACCAACCAAAAAATGAAAAAGGTTGTCTCCATTGCCAAGAGACTGGCCTTGAAATCTGACCTCACCATTCTCATCCTTGGCGAATCCGGCACTGGCAAAAACTATCTTTGTCAAAAAATCCACAACATCAGCAGCAGGCAAAACGCAACCTACATCCAAATTGGCTGCGCCAATATACCTGATCATCTCATAGAGAGTGAGCTTTTTGGTTATGAGAAAGGTGCTTTTACCGATGCAAAAGCATCCAAAAAAGGACTCATTGAAGCGGCGGAAGGTGGCACAGTACTGCTTGATGAGCTAGGTGATATGCCTTACCAGTTCCAGACAAAGATATTAAAACTCCTTGAGGATAGAAGCTTCAGAAGAATTGGGGCCCTGCACGACACCTCGGTGAATGTCAGAGTTCTGGCCGCAACCAACCGAGACTTAAAACAGCAAGTGGAAGACAAAAAATTCCGCCTTGACCTCTATTATCGCCTTAATATTGCGACCATTGAGATACCACCATTACGTGAGTGCCAGGAAGACATCCCAATCATGACCGAACACTTCTTAACAACCTTCTGCCAAAAATATGATGTGCCAGATAAAACCATCAGCCAAGATGCCTTAAACCTCTTAACAAATTACGCATGGCCTGGAAACATCCGCGAGCTGAAAAACCTACTAGAAAAGCTGGTGGTTCTCTCAGATGGTGACATGATCACTTCTGAAGATATTACCGACAACCTGGACATGAGCACCAAGGTCTCTCCTCCGACACAAAAAAACAACACAGCTCAACCTGGTGTTGATGACACAACAGCCCTGCCGGCTGATCTATCTCTTGAAGCCATGGAAGAGCGTTTCATAAGGGAGGCGTTAAAAAAGACCGGAGGGAACCAGAGAAAAGCGGCAAAGCTTCTCAATATTTCACGAGATGCTCTTCGCTACCGCCTCAAAAAAATGGACCTGCCCCCAGAAGATGACGATTAGTCATTTTTCATTATAGTAGCAATCTTCATCAGTTCATAAACTGCAATAAAAAAATCTTTGACCTGAACCTTTGACCCTTGAACATCCTTCCACTCTTGCAATGGAAATTCACAGGCAATCTCGGCAATCGAAGACAGTCCAGCATTTCTCCTCAGCACCATAAACCTCGCCAAGATTTCCACGTCAAAAACCCAATTCGTGACAAACGGCGGTTCAAAAACCTTTTGCAAGTCCGTACTATTCTTAAAAAGTTTGGCTCCACATTGGCTATCGTAAATAGTCAACCCAAGTATCAAGCTCACAAAGGTCGCAAAAAATCTTCCCAAATAATGCCGCATAGAATTGCGCTGAATATTACGATTTAGCAGCCTCACTCTTGAACCAAGCACCATATCGACCTGACCCGCATCCAGCTGACGGCTAAAAGCCATAATTTCGCGTAAAGGCGTTGCAAGATCGGCATCCCAATAACCAATCGCCTGATAATTAGCGGTAAAGGCCTTCATAAAACCCTGCCTAACCGCCCAACCCTTTCCTCTATTTTCTGTAAGATAAACAGAAGAAATACGCCCTGGAGCACTCCTGCACATCTGTTCAATTACCTGCTTTGTTCCATCTTTGCTACCGTCGTCAACAAAAATAAATGAAACAGTATCTTCTTCTTGAACAAAGCGCAAAAAGTCATCCGGAGCCAGCCGATCTTCTTCATTATAACAGGGAACAACTATTGCGATGTTTTGCATAACACCCAAGCCGTCAGACCAGGTACTCGTACTCCAGCCCGATTTAGAATTAATGACAACCTATTTTCTAACTGCAAGATTTTATTTACAAAACCAGTAAGCAAAGGCCCATGTTGCCAGTTGCCAACCCCAAGGTGCTTTCCTTCTTTAAAGGGAAAAATTCCCTCAGCAAGTTTTTGCATAACACGAGGAAAAAGCAACAAGCTAAACAGATATCCGCTACTCACTACACTGAGTCCGCAGGCAATTGCCACCTCAGAAATATGCTTATGAGTGTAACGTCGATAATGTTTCAAGTATCGATCATGACTACAAAAAAGTTGTTGAAAGGCAGGCACTGTAATACAGATGTATGTTGAAGTAGTAGCGTATTTATGAATAATGTCATGCAAGAAAGCGCTGTCCTCTTCAACATGCTCAAGGACATCAAGAAGTGTTATCCAGTCGTATCCAATGGATTGTAATGAATCAAAAGAATTATGGAATCGAATCTGTGGAAAATCGATGGCAAGTTTCTTAATAATGGGCTCGGTTAAGGAGTGGTCAACTGCGTCAATTTCACCTTCAATCTCCCCACCGAAAATTGCATCTACAGCAAAACCGTCTCCGCAACCCACGTCAAGCACCTTTGGGCAAGAACTCATTGGAACTTGGGAAATTATTTCGCTTAAGGCGGCAGCCCTAGCCAACTCCCAAGGATGCCGCACCCTGTTCTGGCTATTGACCTCATTAAGATCCATGGGCAACCACTCAATTCCTAAACCAACACCTTATGGGTATTTATGGGTTCCACTCTCATGAGCTTCACTATGACATACCAGAACGCAGTTACCAGAAAAATTCCCTGTGTCATTAAAAATTGGGTAGGTATTCCCAACTTTCGGCGTCACCACATTTGAGTCAAAATTAATCAGATTTGTATGGCTTCCAGAACCACCAATATCGACAACTCCATGCGGATCATGACAAACTGAACAAGGTGTTCCGCTGCCTGCTGCCATATGATTACTATGACCACCAACTGCCCCCATCTTCCTAAAACTTGCATCATCCATGATACCTGTATTACCACCGTTCGTCCGTTCATGACATCTGTAGCACAAAGCGTATCGGGTAGAGCTCTCACCCCCGGCTGATGTTTCATACTTTTCACGAAGGATGGGTGCATAGTTTGAACCGTGCGGCCCTTTGGCTCCTGTTCCATCAACACTTGGGCTGGTATCACTATCGTGACAGTCCGTACAATAAATCCTGCTAGTTTCCGAATAGGCCGCAACCAAACTTGGCACATCTGGGTTTCTTCCCAACCCGGCAACTGGATGATACGATGGATTCGCTGTATTAAATTCAACCCGCAAATTATCTTCGTTAGAGACTCTAATTACATAGACTGAGGCAATATCACCATCGTGGCATTTTATACAAATTTCATACTCAAACTGACTTGATGCAATGTCTGTCCCATTAATAGTCCTCCCTTTAACCCCGCTAATTCTTCCATTAACAAATGGTGCGGAGGCGGTAGAGCTGGACACAGTATGTTGGTCATGGCAATCCTGACACTCCACATGATTAGGTAGGGTGCTGATCGCTTCAGTAGGATCATGGGCCTTCCCTGTCAAGTCGCCAAGACGATGCCACTCCACTGGATGCTTAGATGTTTTTGTACTCAAACCATAGCTGTCCGGCGCAAGCAGTTCAGCAATATTAGTTGATCCAACATTCCCGTTATGACAGGCCTGAATACAATTATCCTCTTCAGGAAGATAATTTAAAATTCGTTGCGGACCACCTGCGTTATGCGATGTGTGGCAATTATTACAACCATTCTCAGCAACAGAATCACTCTGATGTTCCAATTCAAGCCGCTCATTCAAGGGCCAGGGGTTGGTGTCTGCTCCACTCCAGGTGGCAGTAGACAAGGCATGAGTCGACGATGCCCAACCAGGAATACTATGGCATAAAATACAGAGGCCCGAATATTTATTACTGACCACCAGAAACATCCCAAAGCTGTTATCATGGGGGTCATGGCAACTTGAGCAGTGCATAACATTATTATCATACATTACCACTCCATGAGCAGGAGGATTCATCAGCTCACTGTTATACGGTAATGCATCATCATACACAAAGGAAAATGGGTGATCATTGGTAAGATCGGTGCCAAGACTTGAAGGACGTCCTGTAAGCTTGGTGGTGGTCATGACAATTTCATTGTCTCCCAGTATAGCGCCCAATGCTACTGTTCCGTCATGACAACCCAAACACAGCCTGGAAGCCCCTGAAGGTTGGGTCAAAGTAACATTAAAAGTCGTACTCTCATACAGGTCGTAATTAACACCTTCATCAATCTCCCTGTTCCACAGGGGTGTCGAAGTCTTAGCGCTATGCGGCGTATGGCAAAAAATACATATTCGATGCTCCGTCAAGGCCTTGACCTCACCTGGCCCAGTTATGGAGAGATTATGTTTTGTATCATATATTCCAGGGGCAACAGCAAAAGCTGGAATTGGCACACAACATAATATGAACAAACAGAGTAATCGTTTCATCACTTGCCTCCAAGTCGCGAATAGAGCTGAAAAACCTGAATTCTTCTATTATAGGTATCACAGACGTAAAGTGTATCATCCGGGTTAATGAAGATGCCGGAAGGCATCCAGAACTCACCAGGTTTTGATCCCTTGGCTCCCAAGGCCATCAAATACTCCCCTTTTTCACTAAAGAGCTGTACTCGATCAAATAGAGTTTCTGCCACATAAACTACCCCCCAACGATCTACGGCAATACCCTTTGGCATTGCAAAATCGCCGGACCCATTACCATGGCGTCCAAATTTAGAAATATAGTATTCCGGAGCAGCAAAAATCTGGGTCCGAAAATTCATTGCGTCGTTAACATACACCCTGGCGTTACTACTGGTAGCTATATGAGTTGGCAAATTAAACTGGCCACCCCCTGCCCCCCGCTGGCCAAAACCTCCTTGATACGCACCTTGCTCACCAAAGAAATGCACCTTGTTATCCAGGGTATCGACAACATATAAAAGCTGTGTTCCGTCCTGATATGAAAGCCCGGTTGGCCGTTTAAATTTTGTCTGTCCAGGCAAGAGAAGTTCCTTCTTAAAATCACCATTCTGGTCAAACATCAAAACCTTTCCGAGTGCCGAGTCAGAAATATATAGCTGTAGGCTAGCATCAAAGGCAACACTTACCGGTGTTGCAAAATCAGTTGCACCAGCCCGAGTCAGTAACAAATATTTTTTCTGAGCCGGTATGAAAAAGTGCACTCCCTTGCGGCCGGCATCAACAATTGCAACCCGGCTATCATTGCCAAAAGCAACAGCTACAGGTCGTCCTATTTTACCGGCCTCACTTTGCCCGAATAACATACTGACAAACGACTTATCTATTTGGGTAAAGGCGCTGATTTCTCCAACATAAGAAATTTTGCTTTGATTGGGAGCAGGCGGCCAGACCAATTGCTGATTATCCAGGTTGTTGACTTTCATTTCCCAGGCCACAGGAGCACAGGCAGTCGGTAAAACGGCCAGCAGAAGAGCAATTAAATGTATTGTATGTATACGCATAATTCTGTTTCCCGGACTATTTTTTATATTGAACTGCTTTTGCGAGATCATCATTCTTTACATTATATAATGCCACAAAACATGATTACAAATGTTACATTCGCAAATCTACAATCTCAACCTCTGCCCCTTCTCTCAACCCTGCCATCCATGCAGCAAGCATCTCTTGACGTCTTGTCTGGGTGATTTTTCGCTTAAGATAGGGCATTACTTCTTCAACCGTTTTAACTACCTCCGGCTTATAACCGGTAAGCTGCACAACATATAAGGTACCATCCACATCTATGGGCTTAGAAAAGCCATATTCAGGAAGTTTTTTGGCAACCTCATACAGCTTGGAATCATTCTCTTTGTTAAGTTTTATCGCAGATTGAACAATAAAAGAGCCATCGGGTGTCAACTGGATTGGATCGTTATCGGTCTCTTCCTCTATCCTTTTCAGGACAGCATCAATCTTTTCAATGGTATCCGCAGCTACAGGATCAAGAAAAAAAATCATCTTGTTAACCTGCACCATTTCACGTTGCATGAAGTATTTTGTTTTTGCTCCTTGGTAGGCTGCCATTATCTCCTGATCGCTGATTTTGATCTTTGCATCTATTTCCTGCTCCACATACAATTTTACTGTCAAAAATCGACGGGCCTGCACAGCAAGTTGTTCATAACTCATTCCCTCTTCCTGAAGGTATTTCTGCAACCCATCCATCCCCCCATATCTCTTTTTCATTCCCGAGATGTGTGTATCAACCATAGGAGGGGTAACAACCACTTTGACGCTGGCCTTTTGAAAAGCAAGCTCTTCTGTTATTAAATCGTTTGTCGCCTCGGTTCTAATTTTATCAGCCAACAAGGGTGAAATCTCCCTACGCCCATACTTTCTTTGGGTCACCTCTCGCATTTTGTTCATCAGCTGTTCCATATTAATCACAACACCATTGACCTTGGCAACCACAACTTCTTGAGCGCCACCATGTCCCATGGCTCCCTCAGAGTCTTGGCCTGCCTCTGCATTGCACAAGAATACCGACAAGTAAATAAGCGACAAAAGAACGCTTAAAAAATCCTTTCTCAACCAGGATACCATTTAAACCTCCTGAATTGTAGGTTTATACTGCAATATAAATGCCGTTCAAAATAGCTTCCTGACCAATTTAAAGAGGATTACCGAGTCACCCTTTTCAGAGAGATTCTTGGTTTTTTTGATATAATCATTCTCCTCTCTTTCCTCAAAGATATAATCTACATTAACACTCAAAATGGTTGAACCAAAAATCCAGGCCCGATTGGCGCTCACTCCATATTCAAAAATTGTGTCAAGGGTATCCTCATCACCTGTTATCCGCTCACGCTCATATGTGCCCCAAATTTTTGAATTCAAACCCGCCCAGGGGATAACAAATGATTTTTCAAGAGTAATGACATTTGTAAACATATCTTTATTCTTGATATCCTCTTCATCTTCCAGTTCATAAAAATTAAGATCATTCAGGATCAGGTTCCGGACATCTCCATGGTGGTTAACATATTTGCTATCAATAATAACATTTACCAAAACTCGTGGGATAAGGGCACTTATCCCCAAAACGCAAGAGAACTCTTCTTCTACATCATTTTTAGTATCGCCATTGGACTCTTCTGTATCAACATCATCTTTAGAATAAGCAAGTTCATACACTGTTTTAATAAAATTAAATCTCTTAGGGACATACTCCTGCTTATAACCAAAATCCATGGCAAACTTGTTCTGGGTTATATTGGAGTCGATCAATTTATATGTAGTGCTGGCGGAATAGGGGCCCTTGTCATAGCTTAGAATAAAGGCATTTTCTGTCACCTTTGGAGAAATTGCTGTAATGTCACCAAAGTTAACAGAACCTTCAATAATCTCCTGAACATTTTGTGAATGTTTATAGGTGCCCGTAATATAACCAAAGAGATCCAGCTTTGTATAAAAATCAAGACGTTCGGTCTGCACTGCATAATTGGACTCCAACAATCTATATTTGACCCTGAAAACAAAAGGCGGGGCATAAGTGATTCCTGGAACATGTACAAGGTTATTAGGAGCAGTGATTTTTATCGTATGTGGGGACACACTCCTATCCACATAGTAATTGCCGGGACTTAATTCAACGCCAGTGGTGGATAATGGCAGCCAGCAGGTCTCATCAGCTTGTGAACAACCCGCACTTGATAATACTTCCACAGTTAACGTAAAATCAGGGTCGACACCCGTCTCATCCAATCTAAATGTTTCACCCTCATTTATAGTCGTATCAGCAATGTCCTTAACTGCAATTTGAACAATCGACAAAGACCCACTGCGCTCAGTCCTGGTTGATTTGGTACCGAGACCGGCTGTCAATTGACTATCGTGTGGAAGTCTTTTACGGTAGGTGGTGTCAGCCAGGTAGGTATCGTTTTTCCGTGTACCAGTGGTTGTCGAGGTACTGTTAAGTTGAGCCTGGATACGGGAGACAACACTTTTATACAGCTCTTGGGTCAAACCTAAAGAGAGGCTGTCGCTATCATTAGAATTTTTCGAGGAAATACCATTAGTTACCCTTTCACTCTCCATCCGACTACCACTAAATCCCAAATCTGCGGACATATTAAATGGCAGTTTTGCCCTGATTTTTTCACTAAACCCCAGAGTCGAGCTCTCTTCTGAAGAACTCTGGTTACTACGCCAATCCAGCCGGCTGGAAAAATCTAAAAATTTATAGCCAAACATTGCCGTAAAATTATAACTGTCAAAGGTATTGCTGGCGCTTCCTTTATTATCCTGATGCATTGCCCATAAACTGGAATTCAAGTTTTCCAGAAAATATAATTTCTCAGAAAAATAACTGCCAAAAAAATCGTACAGATCTGTTTTCGTTCTGGTCTGCTTGCGTTCTTCATCTTGGAACTCATATTTCAAAGTAGAGGTGAAACCACTCTCTCTATAACGCAGTTCAATACCATGTTTAGTGAGTTTTTCTGTTTCGTCGTTGGTGTTTAATGAGATAAGAAAAGGGCGC
>PJEL010002171.1_pt1 | contig 18460 bp, 8 predicted proteins | sample 1853271 | NCBI WGS metagenome assembly PJEL01 (sample SAMN08108733, study PRJNA415343) | Invertebrate metagenome, whole genome shotgun sequencing project. | host: Globobulimina | place: Sweden: Gullmar Fjord | collected 2015-08
ATAATAACAATCAGACTCATTTATCTAATCAGTACCACTTCATTAGTGTTAATTCATTAGTCATTAGTGCTCTAACATACGATATTTTTCACGTAATCTATTTCGAATACTGACGGCTGTCATATTCAAACTAACAATAATGGTCACCAGTAGTAGCGCGGTCGCAAAAACTAAGGGTCTTGCTGCTTCAACGTTAGGGCTTTGGAAGCCAACATCATAAATGTGAAAACCTAAATGCATAAACTTGCGGTCTAAATGTAAGAATGGGAAGTTACCATCTAACGGTAAGTTTGGCGCCATTTTAACGACACCAACCAGCATTAGCGGTGCAACTTCACCAGCAGCGCGAGCAATGGCTAAGATAATACCGGTCATAATAGCAGGGCTAGCAATCGGTAAAATAATACGCCATAGCGTTTCTACTTTTGTTGCCCCTAATGCCAAACTGCCCAAACGCATGCTTGATGGTATACGCGATAGACCTTCTTCGGTAGAAACAATAACAACCGGTAAGGTTAATATAGCTAAAGTAATTGCTGACCATAATACCCCTGGTGTACCAAATGTTGGGCTTGGTAATGTTTCAGGATAAAACAATTGGTCTAAACTGCCACCGAGAATATAAACAAAGAAACCTAAACCAAAAACACCATAAACAATCGACGGTACACCCGCTAGGTTAATAACAGCGATACGTAGCAATTTGGTAAAGCCATTTTTGCCCGCATACTCATGTAGGTAAATAGCAGCTACCACACCAAATGGCGATACGATTACTGTCATCAGCAATACCATCAGTACCGTACCAAATATTGCAGGAAATACACCACCTTCAGTATTTGCTTCTCTTGGGTCATCAATTAAAAAAGCGCCAACTTGAGAAATAAAGATTGAAGCTTTGCCCAATACGCCCATGTTGTTGTTAAAGTGCACGTTCAATATTTGGTCAAAGTTAATAATAACTTCTTCACCGCCCATGGCTTTAGCAACAAGTTGGTCTCGCCTGATCTCTTCACGTAACGACAATAGCTCAGTTTCAAGTACTAAGTACTGAGCTTGAAGCGCTAGCTTTTCTTTTTCAAATTGCTTAACGAGCTTGTCGCTAAGGGTATTTTTTAACGCATGCTTACGCTCTTTTAAACGCAGACGTTCTATTTTATAGTTTATTGCACCAATATCTGATTTTTGCAGCGAATCTATTTTTGCTTGAAAATCATTAACCCGTTCAATTAGGTCTGAAAGCTTATCAACCGAAACTTCTTTTCCGTTTTCAATAAGCTTATCAATGCGGCCATAAAAATTACCGTTGGTACGGCGCTCAATTACCATTAAATCTTTTGGCGTTGTTTGCTTGGTAATTTGTGGCACAAGTAACCATCTAAAATCTAAACTGACTAATTCACGGTTACCTGTTTTTATTAAAAAACGTTCAATCGTTTCTACATCAGCAGGAAGCTCAATTTTTGTATGAGCAAGCTGCGTAACAGGGATTGATTCTCTGTCGTATATTTCACCAATAACGGTAGACGCTAGACCATGTTCATCTTTCATTTCAAACTGATAGATGTCTGATGGCCAAAAATACGATAAACCGCGTGATGCAATTAACCACAACAAACCTATCACTGAAATAAGACTGATACTAACACCCGCTGCAGATAACCAAATCCAAGGGGAGCCTGATTTAAACCAAGTATTCATTAACTAATTCCTTACCTTACTGACAACCAACTTACAGCGAACTATATTTTTCGCGTAAACGCTGACGTATAAATTCAGCTAAGGTATTAAAAATAAAAGTGAAAACAAATAGTACGAAGGCTGCTAAGAATAAAATTCTATAGTGTGAGCTTCCTACTTCTGACTCAGGCATTTCTACTGCAATATTAGCCGCTAAGGTACGCATACCTTGGAAAATACTCCAATCTAAAATAGGCGTATTACCCGTTGCCATCAATACGATCATCGTTTCGCCAACCGCACGACCTAAGCCCATCATCACTGCGGAGAAAATCCCAGGACTTGCCGTTAGTAAAATAACTTTAATTAAGGTTTGCCACTGTGTAGCGCCAAGTGCGAGAGAGCCACTGGTTAAGTGTTTTGGCACACTAAATATTGCATCTTCCGCCATTGAAAATATGGTAGGAATAACGGCAAAGCCCATCGCTATGCCAACTACAAGTGCGTTGCGTTGGTCAAAACTTATGCCCAATTCATTGGTAATAAACTGACGAACATCGCCACCAAACATATGTAATTCAAGCACGGGTGATAAAGCAAAAGCAAAGTAACCAGCACTTAACAATACAGGCAATAAAATTAATGGTGCCATGGTCTCTGGCACGCGGTTTTTATTGTTTTGTGACATTTTGCTCCAACCAAAAGCAGCAAGTAAGGTTGCAATAGGTAAGAACACTACCAAGAGAATAATAGCTGGCAGATAGTCTTCAATAATTGGGGCTAACCATAACCCCGCTAAGAAACCTAGAATTACTGTTGGCAAGGCTTCCATTAACTCAATGGTTGGTTTCACTTTTTTACGTAGCCCAGGTGTCATGAAGTAGGCGGTATAAATAGCTGCAGATAAGGCAATTGGCACAGCAAATAACATTGCATACATTGCCGCCTTCATGGTACCAAAAGAGATAGGAACTAAAGAAAATTTCGCTTCAAAGTCATCAGAGCCTGAAGTTGATTGCCAAATATACTCTGGCTCTGGGTAACCTTCGTACCAAACTTCCTGCCATAACGCATTCCATGTTACTTCCGGATGTTCATTATCTACTTTAAAAATTTGTAGTTGCTGATTATCAATAACAACAAGTCCGTCTGCACGTGGTGCAATAGAAAATGCTTTCGGCAGATCTTTCGAAATATGGCCACGCCATAAATCAGCGTCGCTGGTTGAGTAAAACATGCCCATCTCACCGCTTGGTGTTAGGGTATAAAAACTCTTACGAAACTGTTCAGTATAAATTTTGCTAATTGGCTCAGATTGACTGACGGTGAAATCACGAATTTCTTTGAACAAACGGCCATCTTCAGTTGAGATCTCAAACCATTGAGTCACTTTGCCGCGCGAATCACCAAACAGTATTGAACTACCACCAGATAACAACGCCATGGTAGTGATTTGATATTCATTTTCATCGGCAACATTGATGGTTGATTTAACCGAAAACTCATCTTCATTTTCAAGATCGAGCACAGTAACTTGATTACCCGCTCTAACAAAAGCCATGGTTAAGTCAGGGGTCACCAAAATATCGTCAACTTGCTTTAAAGCAAGCTCAGCTTGCGTATAAACAGCTTCAAATTCTGGGTCGTAATTGAAATCATCCTCAGCAACTAAGGTCGTTTTGATTAAACGATGGTCTTGTGTAAAAGCAACAAAAACAGCTCGCTCTTCAGTCATAGCAAAAGCCATTTGACTAATGTCGCTACCTTGTTCGTCTATTTCTAATTTTTGTTCACCAAAAGGATAATTAACGCTCGGTACGATATCACGTTGATTTCCGATATAACTTGCTTTGAATTTTGCTTCAAAAACAGTCGCTAAACCGCTTGAATTGGTAATAACAGTTTGGCCAGTAGCGCTTTCAACGAGCAATGAAATATTACTATCGCTAACAGAAGTAGACAAAATTTCTGTGCCTACTTCTCTAAAGTCACTTTTTTCAAGCTGATAAAAAGATAATTCACCATTTTGTTCAAGTACATAAGCTGCTTCAGACAATTCATCTGTGCCTGTGCTTATAGCATTTTGAGAACTATTTAATGAAATTTGTGTTTTTGGCTCTACCGTCGCCGATTCAAAAATCGGTTTGATCACGTAGAGTAAGTATAAAAATATAAGCACTAACGTAAATAATACGCTGATACCGCCGAGGGTTATAAACCATCGAGCTAACTTATTTTTTAACTGTCGACTAACAATTGGGGAAGACATAAGTGCCACTAAACTAACCTTTAAACGTTAAATTATTCAACGTGGCTATTATAAGTCAGTAATGTGACACTTTTGTGACAGTAACTATTTATACCAATTCAAATACATTTATTCCCAACTCAGCGCTATATTAAGAGGGCTAGAACAAAGGTATTGAATTGATATAGTACCTTTTATCTCATGAAAAACTTGTAAATAAGCTTATGGACAAGCTTACCGTAAGGAGGAAATGCCATTGATGCTGAGCTGAATCTACCTCGCTCAAAAACAGACTTTGCTTTAGATAGCGTTAAGAAACCTTCATGCCCGTGGTAATGCCCCATACCAGATGCGCCGACACCACCAAATGGCATATCATCAACTGCCACTTGTAACGTTGCTTCGTTAATACACATGCCACCAGCCGTTGTTTGTTCAATCACTTTCTTTTGCAGTGCTTTATCAAAACTACATAAATACAAGGCTAAAGGACGAGGTCGTTGGTTAATGTAATTAATCGCATCATCAATGGTTTTGTATGGAACAACTGGCAATAATGGACCAAATATTTCTTCCTGCATGATAGTCATATCATCATTTACATTGGTGACTAAAGTGAGTGGGATTTTACGTTGAGAATCACAGGCCTCTTCGTTGCCCGTTAATGCAGGGAATATATTCGCACCTTTGCTTTTTGCGTCTGCTAAGGTGTTTTTCAAACGATTAAATTGCATATCGTTAATAATGCTACCGTAGTCTTTATTATCAGCAATCGTCGGATACATTTTTTTGAATAGGGCAATACAAGCTGATTGAAGTTCTTCTACGCGACTTTCAGGACAAAGCAAATAATCTGGTGCAACACAGGTTTGACCGGCATTAAGTGATTTACCTAAAACAAATCGAGAAACACATTCGTTAATGTCTACCTTATCGTCAATTATCGTTGGTGACTTGCCGCCAAGCTCAAGTGTAACGGGAGTTAAATTTTTTGCCGCTGCAGCCATAACCATTTTACCAACCCTTGTAGAGCCAGTAAAAAGCAAATGATCGAAAGCTTGATTTGAGAAGTGCACGGCAACGCTTGGCCCGCCATTAAATATAGCCACTTGATCTTCTGAGAAAGCACTCGCCAATAACTCTGCCATTACTGCATTAGTTTTTGGCGTAAATTCTGACATCTTTATCATTGCGCGATTACCCGCAGCAAGTGCCGTTGTTAATGGCCCAAGTGCCAAAAACACAGGATAATTCCACGGTGTGATAATGCCAACAATACCAAGAGGCTGATAAGTAACATAAGCTTTAGCCGGTTGAAATAATACGCCAACATGACGTTTAGAAGGCTTCAACCATTTTTTTAATTTACTAATGGCATAATTAATACCCATTATCGTTGGCATAATGTCGGCAATTTTAGAATCATCGACCGAACGACAACCAAAATCTTCTGATAGCGCACTAGCTAAAGGTTCTTGAAAAGCTATTAATGCATTTTTCAGTGACTTAAGATCAGCTATTCTTTTTGCATGCTCTGGATAACGACAATGTTCAAAAGCCTGTTGCTGTGCAACAAGTGCTTTATCTATGCGTTCAATTTCAATGTTATCTTGTTCTGGTGTATATAAATTATCTGCCACTTATCTTCCCCAACGACTTTACTATGAGATTACCAACTCTAACGCTAAGTTATTCAGCGCTAAAAAGGTCTACTTTATTAGTTTAATAAAATTACTTTATTGTACGTTTGTACATATAATCACATTTTATTAACATTCTCAAGTCATATTAAACAAGCGTTTGATTTATTGCGAGTATTCTTTTGTTATAAATAATGTGAAGGCAACTAAATAGTATTTGCTCAACTGAGTGAGCAAATAGTCCAGCTAAAATGATATTAGTAAATTGATATTACCTAAAAATGAGCGTAGTAAAATATAGTGGATAAATATTTAACTCGCTGAAGTAACCACAACTTTATTACGATGCTCTTTGGCTTGATAGAGTGCCTTATCAGCATGTAAATAAATTTCTTTTTCATCTAACGGTGAGTCAGAAGAAATAACATGCGCGCCAATTGAAACGGTTAAATTTCTATCAATACGACTCTCTTTATGTTCAATATGTTGCGCCTGTATTCTTTGACGTATTTCATTAAGGTAAAATTGGCTTTGCTCAGCATCATGATGAGAAAAGAGTATTGCAAACTCTTCTCCGCCAATGCGAAAAACAAAATCATTCGGTCGTTTCAAACACACCATCATAACTTTAGCGACTTTTTGCAAAGCTAAATCACCCTTAGGGTGACCATAACAATCGTTATAGTTTTTAAAAAAATCAATATCTAAAATAGCGAGGGTTAATTGATGCCCATTTCGACGTGCTAGCCTTATTTCTTGCGGTAAAATCTCATCGTATCTACGCCTATTTAGTAGTGATGTTAGCTTATCGACACCTGAGAGTTTTTTACTGGTGATATCGGTTAAAATATAACTATATTGATAAACATCATGGTTTTCATCGTATAAGGGTAATACTGATGAAGCTGCCCAATTAATTTTTCCATTTTGATCATGGTGTTGAATTTCACCAGACCACTCTTTACCCGTTTGAACGGTATTAATTATTTTTTCTTCAAGCTCCTTACATTGGCTAGAGTTATCGAAAAAGTGCGTACGCTCACCTAATACATCTTCTTTGGTACAACCTAAAAAACGACATAAAGCATTGCTAATTTCAATGACAACCAAATTACGGTCAAGTGTTGCCATCATAATGTTTTGATCAATGAGTTTTGAGCGCTGCATTACATCTCTTTTCGCATTTGACAGACTACGAGAAACATAAAAAGCAAAAAACACAACCAAAACCACAGCAACAATAGTAAATACGCTGCTGGTGTAAATTGCTTGTCGTTTGTTCTCTTGTGCTTGAATATGGAGCATTTGCGCTTTGTTGTAAGCAAAATCAACCAAGCCCTCTATCGCAACATTTAGCCTTGCGACATGGGCTGCGCCCGTTGTCTTGGTTATTTCAGAAGCGGCATTAACATTTCCTGCTCGCACTAAGCTCACCACTTTTTTACGAATAGGCTGCCAATCAATAAAGGCGCTATAAGCACTGCTGATTTGCGATTTCTCTCCTAAAAAACGATCGAATATTATATCAAATTTATTTAGTGCGGCACGCTCATGAGTCGCCACTAAATTCACCGCATGTTCTAACTCATTTTTGTCATTCGCCAAGACAACATCTTTCATATATCGATGCATAGAAACCAAGTGAAAATTAATATCTTTTGCTGCATTGGATACTGAAAAAGGATGCTTATAAAGCCGATCCATATTGTCGGCTATTTTTGATAATTGCATCAAAGACAGTAAACCTAAACAGGCTACAGTTAATACAATTGAAATAAATCCTAGGGCGATATTATTGCTTTTAAACATTCGACATACTCCACTCTCTAAGCTGATTATATGTCCAATAAACTTTATCTTTCTTGACCAACATCAAGCTTGATTTACTTGCTTTAGTTATAAAAATGATTACTAACAATTAGTGATTAAATGATAAACAATTGGTAGAAATTAATAGCCCGTGACTAAAAATATATTGGCTATTATTTCAAGCTATCTGGTAATACCAAGTCCATTAAGTATTGAGAGATACTAAAAAGGACAACCACTTGGCTGCCCTTTTTCATAAAAAGAATGCTACTAATAAAAAGCTAATTTAAAGCTAGTCAATATCTAGTTAGAAGCCAGTTAAAAGCTAAGCAAGTGGCTTACCCCACTGCCTAGCAATTAATAGCTAAGTTACTAGCGTTTACAGCTTTATCCAAACATTATTAGTGCCTGGCGCATCGCCTTTAGTCCACCATTTTGCTTGGTATTGTTCACCATTATGCATGACAACATCATTGCCAACATAAATGCGACTTGCACTCCATGCTCTTACTTTGCCGTCATCAGGAACAATTTCTTCCCACGGATCACCACCGTCTGGTTGGTTACCTTTAGTCCACCATTTAGCGCGGTACTCAACACCATTAAAGGTAATGGTATCGCCACCAACATAGATAGTTTCTGCCGACCAAGTGGTTTCACCACCATTATTTGATGATTTATCATTAACCGTGACATTAAAACTAGTCGTTGTTTGCGTTTTACCATCAGAAACAACAACCGTTACTGTGAAGTTAGTATTTGCAGCAACTTCACCCGCTTTTAAAGTAACGCTTGCGCCACTGCCAACAACGGTTAAGCCTGAAGCTGAATTAATGCTCCATTGATAGCTTAATGCATCATTATCAGCATCGGTTGCCGATACAGTTACCGCAGTTGACTGATTTTCATCAAGTGTAATATCTGCAATTGGCGATACAACAGGTGCACGATTCACCACAGCAGCCTTGATAATAGTTACGCTAAACTGTTTGCTAGTGCTTAGTTTACCATCAGATACCACAACCGTTACTGGCACACTTGTTGTTTGCGCGACACTGTTAGCAACTAAAACAACATTACTACCTGAACCTTGTAATGAAAGCTCTGACGGTAATTGCCACTGTATTTGTAGCGCGTCACCTTCTTTATCGCTTGCGTTAATGCTAACCGCAATTGACTGGCCTTCATTTACTGTTTTATTGCTTATATCAGCAACAACGGGTGCGGTATTAACCACAGCTGGTGCAATCGCTTTTAGTGTAGTTGATTTGCTAACGCTCGCTTTGCCATCAGATACCGTTAGAGTCAAATCATAGTTTGTATCTGTGGTAACTGCTGGCGCAGTAATTGATAAACTAGTACTCGTTAAATCAAGTTGAGGGTTTGCATTAATAAGTGCTTGTGGCAGAACCCATTGATACGTTAATGCATCATTGTCACTGTCAGTAGCACTGGCGTTAATCACCACTGTTTGCTCAGCATTTACTTGATAATTGCTTGGCAATGAAATTATCGGTTTATGGTTAACTGGCACAGCACCATTAGCTAAACCTTCATGCATGGCATTTAAAATATCGCCATTGTCGGCATCAAGAACCCACGAGAACAAACCCGCAAAGTTAGCATTTCGAACATATTGCCCTTTCGCTTTAACTGAGCGGGCATTGTCGTATGAAACTAAAGTTCCCGTTGTTTTATTCCATGCGTATGCTGCCTCTGCTTGTTCATCATAACCCACTTCAAAACCATTAATACCTGTACCATCAGGTCCAAGTTTGAATTCTTTAATGCCTTTATAATCTTGTACGCCAGCTTCCCAAACATATTGTGCTTGCGTACCTTGTAGTGGCCCACTAGCAACTGCTGTCATTGGATTATTAGCCACAACCGTATTGGCAGGATAAACACCTTCCCAACCACGGCCATACATTGCTGCACCTAGGACAATTTTTTGCGGATCAACACCTTGTTGTAATAACGCTTGAATACCATTATCCGTGGTATATGCTGGGCCTTTTCGTGCAACGCCTTTAGCATCAACACCTGTACCATCACATTCACCAGCCGTCATATGTTCACCACAATAAAGGGCGGTTTGATGACCCGTTTCTGTATTCCAACCACCAAAAAAGTCGTAGCTCATCGCAAAAATATAATCTAAATATTGCGAAGCATCGGCGTAGTTCACATCTTCAATTTTGTCATAGCCAACACCAATAGCTGAGGTTAACTCATAGCTGCGGCCTGTTTCTGTTGATAGCTCATCAAGCATTGCACGAAGTTCGCTCATTAACGCAACATAGGCTGGGCCGTCTTTATCACGATCACCTAAGTTGGGATTTGCACCGTCGCCACCAGGGAATTCCCAATCAATATCAATGCCATCATAGAATTTCCATGTTTTTAAAAATTTCTTCATTGAAGCGACAAAAACATCTCGGTTCGCTTTGTCTATAAAATCATAAAATGGATCTGATAATGTCCAGCCGCCCACTGACGGTAAAATTTTAAGATCAGGGTTACGTTGTTTTAACGCCATTAATTGCGCATAAGTACCACGAATAGGATCCGTTGCAGCAGTGCCCGGTAAAGTTTTTTGAATCGCTGCCCACGGGTCATGAATAACCACTTCGTAATCTTGAGAGCCTGCACACGCTTTTTGCAACGCGTTCCAGCTACCACCATTCTCTATCGGCTTCAAAGATTCATTAGCGCCACAAATAGGGATAAAACCATATAATAAATGGGTAAGGTTATCGGCTGGAATTTGCGATACATCGTAATTGCGACCATAAATACCCCACTCAACAAAGTAGCTCCCAACAACGGTATTTTCTTTTTTGTCGAACTGCTTATTATTTGGATCAATATTCATCGCAAGTGGTGCTAAATGACTACCATCGGTATCTGCTATTAGTAGAGACTTACCCGAACTGACGGCACAACCGTCTTCATCACAAAGCGCGATGGTGAGGTTATGACGACCAGACTCATGATAATCAAAACTGATAGTGCCGCTATTGGCGCCTTGAGTTACAGGCCCTTCGTTTACTATTTTGTCATCAAAATAAACCTTATAGCTAGTGCCGCCCGTACCGCTCCAAGCATTCCATTTGATAATGATTTGTACTTGTTCTTGCACTTGCACTAGGTCTTTATATGAACCTTGCCCGTCGAGGTTAACTTTAACAAACGAGTAGTTTTGTGGCTCCCAACTGATACTTGGCGTTGATGGACTGGCAATACTTTGCCAAGAGGTGATCGCAGCCGTAACTGCGCAGGCGGTTAATAATTTTTTTTTCATAGGTCTGTTCTCATGTGGCTCAAGGTTTAATGTGCAACTCTTGAGTGATTTATTAAAAGAAAGTGAAATTTAATAAATGGTCCTAAACCACATTACATTGTCATCTCTATCAATCCTGTTGGTTACTTCCCAGAATTGGCAATGCCTTTTACTAATGACAGCGCAGTCATTATCGCTTAAATAAAAAAGCTACAATGATACTGATGAAATAGCAGTGGCTTAGCCATAAAGGGAAAGTAATTTGACAGCAATAACGAGAGAACCAATTACTTGATTAATGCTGCTACCATAAATACCTGCTATACGGTATGCGATAAAACTAAGCCATTAACAAATAAAAGGACTGTAATTAGGTAACCCCACTATCTGAAATTCATCCTTGTTAAAGTAATAAATTTCAGACTGGAAGCTTTGCGTCCAGACCTCACGATCTGTTTGCCATTATCTTTCACACATTCAATCTAACAATACAAATTTCGTAAATCAACTAATAACGCCATTGTTACACTTCACTTACCTTCAGAATATAAATAGGCGTTAAATCAATAAATTAATGAGCTTTATCTCCTTAAGCATTTGCCGACAATTAACTTTCATCAGTATCATATTGATGCTTACCTTCATATCAGATGCAGGAAAATTCAGCAGAGGTTATTCACTAAATACACTTAACTTTCAAGCATTGCCTGCTAGAATGGCAACAAATTAAGGCTAATTGAGACGATCATGGAATATTCACTTTTAGGCAGTAGTGGCTTATCAGTTTCTCGAGTTTGTTTAGGCAGTATGACCTGGGGATTGCAAAATAGTCAGCAAGAAGCCGACGCACAATTAGGTTATGCGCTAAGCCAAGGAATAAACTTTGTTGACACAGCAGAAATGTATGCCGTGCCTCCCTCACCTGAAACCTATGGAAAAACTGAAACCATTATTGGTAATTGGTTAGCTAAGCACCCAGAGAAAAGAAAAGATATTATTTTAGCGACTAAAATTGCAGGGCCAGGTTTGCCTTGGGTACGTGATGGCAACAATATTTCAGGTAGCAGTGTAATTGCAGCGGTTGATGCTTCATTAATGCGCTTGCAAACCGATACTATCGATTTATTCCAACTACACTGGCCTAACAGAACCTCACCTCACTTTAGTAAGCATTGGCCAAATGAGATTGATATCACTAACGTAGATGCAGCACAGCAAACTGAAGAAATGCTTAATATTTTACAAGGGTTAAAAACTTGTATTGACGCAGGAAAAGTGCGCTTTTGTGGATTATCAGACGATACTCCTTGGGGTATTAATACCTATTTGAAACTAAGTGAGCAATATAATTTGCCACGTATGGTATCCATTCAGAATGAATTTAGTTTATTGCATGCGAAAGATTGGCCGTATTTAGTCGAGAACTGCGTGCATGAGAACGTGGCCTATTTACCTTGGTCGCCACTTGCTGGTGGTATGCTTACAGGAAAGTACTTAAACGGCGCTCGGCCAGATGGAAGTCGGTGGACCTTAATGCAAAGAAATGGTCTATTCAGAGATACAAAAGAGTCACAGCAAGCAATAATGGCATATTGCGAATTAGCAAAGTCGCAAAAAATGACACCAGCACAACTAGCATTAGCTTGGTGTAACCAAGTTCAAGGCGTAACTTCAACCATCATAGGTGCAACTAGCATGACTCAACTTAAAGAGGATATAGCTGCATTTTCTGTTGAGTTAACTAACGATACGCTTACTCAAATAATGCAAATTTTCAAAAAATACCCCATGCCCTTTTAATTTGTTCTTTATTTTAGCAAGTCAAAGAGATCCAGAATAAAAAAGGCTGAAGTGTAATTTATACACTTCAGCCAGATGAAATAAGAACGCTGCCATATATCACTAAATATAATAAGCTGCATTATGCCCATCCGTTGATTCATATTATTAATTATAACTACTAGATTTGGCTTAACTTTGGCCTGACTTCATCTTAATAAGGACACTTTTAGCTCAGGTTAAAACTTCAGTTCTAAGCTCTCTCGATGGGCAAATTCCCCCTGCTGCACACAATCTTTGAAATAAACTACACTTAGAATTTATATTAAACAATAGTTTAACTGAATGGGTTCAATCAATCCGATAACACGCAAAGTGATTATAGTAATAATTGTTGCTAGCGTTGTGGTGCATTTATTATCATTGTTTCTGGCTCAAACGTTAATGACATCTTGGCGCTGGCAGCAAATTCCTTTTCATAGCTCTATTGAGATCGCTGGCTCTGTGATCGCACTTTTTGTGTCTTATATTCTTGTTTTACTTGAATCTAATAAACGCGGAACAAGTTATAACTACATTATTGCCAGTGCCCTCGCTGCCATGGGCATATTAGATGGCATGCATGCCATAGTGCCTACTGGACAGCTATTTGTTTGGCTACATTCATCAGCAACATTTTTTGGCGGCATATTATTTTTAACAGTCTTTTTACCAAAAACATATCGAAATAAAATTGGCATCCGTTGGTTAGTTTTTATAATTTTATTTTCCCTGACATTCGCAATTTCATCAATAATCTACGCCGAACATTTACCCATAATGGCCAATAAATTTGGTTTTACGCAAACGGCAATAATATTAAATGTTGTAGGTGGTTGTATGTTGCTCACCACAGCCATTAAGCTGTTTGCAACTTACTTAGCCACTAGACAAACAGATGACTTACTTTTTGTTTTACATTGCTCGATGTTTGGCTTTGCAGCAATCATGTTTCAACAATCCATATTATGGGATATTTCATGGTGGGGATGGCACTTCCTAAGATTTTTTGCCTACGGAGTTGCCTTGTGGTTTGCACTAGCAAACGAATTGATGATTAATTTACAAATAAAACACGCTCGAGATACATTAAATGAACAAGTAGAACTAAAGTCTGCTCAGTTAACACATACTTCATTGCTATTGAAAACAAATCAAGAACAACAAAACGTAATTTTCAGTTGCTTGACCGATGCAATTATTGTTTGTGACAAAAAGGGGAATATTCAATATTTTTCTCCACCAGCAGAAAAAATGTTTGGCTATACTAGAGAAGAAATGATCAATAGTAACCTTGCCAACCTTATGCATTTACCTATTGAAAACACCACAACAACAGCGCTTATAGCAGATATTTTTGAAGCCAAACTATTAGGTATGAGCCAAGAGTTAATGGCCTTGAATAGCGACAAAACTAAATTTCCAATAGAAACCATCATCAGTGAATTTAAACATAGTGAAGAAATTAATGTTGTCGCTGTGATAAGAGAAATATCTGCCCGCAAAAAATATGAGTTAGAACTTCAACAAGCAAAGCAGCAAGCTGATTTAGCAAATGAAGCAAAAAGTGCCTTCTTAGCAAATACCAGTCATGAAATTAGAACACCAATGAATGGTGTTTATGGCAATCTACAGTTGTTAGCAAAAGAAAAACTGCCACCAACAGCACTTAATTACGTAGAAAAAGCAATATACTCAACTAAAAGCTTAATGACGATCATCGATGACATTTTAGACATTTCAAAAGTTGAAGCCGGTAAACTTAAGATCGAATCAATTGAATTTAGTTTGCAGGCATTGCTAGATAATATTTTTGCAGATGCTAGTCTTGATGCAAAAAATAAAGCCATTAACTTTAAAGCCTTAATAAATATTAATCATGATACCTGGGTGGGCGACGAAATAAGGCTCAGACAAGTCTTATTAAATGTTATATCTAACGCAATTAAATTTACAGAAATAGGCGCTGTAACCGTTACTGCATCAAATGACGAAATATCTAAACAATTAATTTTTACTGTAAGCGATACGGGTATCGGTATGAATGAGGAAGCAGTAATAAACCTCTTCAACCGCTTTGAGCAAGCTGATACATCAATCACAAGAAAATTTGGTGGCACAGGAATAGGTATGTCAATTACCTACGCATTAGTAAAATTGATGCATGGCTCGATAGTCGTAGCCAGCAAACTTAATAAAGGCAGCTCGTTTACCATTAAGCTGCCACTTCAAAAAGGAACAATGAAGCCAAAAGACGAGCCCAAAGTTAACCTTCCTCAGTTTTATTTGGCTAATAAAACAATATTAGTGGCTGAAGATAATAGAATTAACCAAGCCATCGTCAAAGCAATGCTTCAAGATACCGGCGCAAGTGTAGAAATAGCCAATAATGGTATCGAGGCGACTGACATGGCTAAAAACCTAAAACCAGATATCATATTAATGGATATTCAAATGCCTGAGTTAGACGGTATTTCTGCGTGTAAAGCTATCAAAAAATTCATGCCTAAATGCCCTATTATCGCGTTAACGGCAAATGTCATGTCATGTGATATTCAATTATATGATGAAGTGGGTTTTGATGGTCATATCGGTAAACCGATTGAATTAGATATCATGTTAAATACCTTAGCTAAACTGTTACATCAAAAATAGGCAACGTTAACCTTTCTTAGAAAAGCTCAGTTAAAAACCATAGTTGCTCAGCTTAACCGACAAGGCTTTAACAACTTATACATTGATGGCGCGTACCATTCAGAAATTCTTAAAGGAATACGTCATTGACGAAATGACCATGACCATTATTCCAATACTGCTTGGTGCCAGCATTCCTCTATTAAGTGACTTAGTGCAACCTTTATAGTTTAAACATACCAAGTCTGTGCAATACCTCGATACCATTGTGAGTAATCACTTCGTTCGAGTACGTTAACATTATTAACCTGTTTTATAGCTAATCGACAAGCATTGGTGACAACGTATCATTTTCTAACTTGAAAGCACCATGTACGTTGCCTCGATAAAGTGAGTCTTCAATATGTGATACTGAAAACACCAACCTTGAAGACTGAGTTACTTTAATACTTTGCTTTTGTGAAGTGATTTCTCCACCCGCTATATCTAAACGACTTCCAGATAGTGCTATCGGTTCATCCGTTCGAATAATAACATTAGTCATGTTAACTACCGACTCAGTTGCTTGTAGTGCAATTTCGCCTTTTTTGGCTTCAAGCACTAAACCTTCAATATTTACTAACGAGTCTTCAATATTTAAATGCGCGGTTGTAATATTTTTCAGTTGAATATTGTCACAATTTTTAATTTCTACAGAAGAGAAATGGCCACTGTAAAGTTTGCCATTTTCATTTTTACATATAAGATTTTTTTTATCAGAATCATCATCTTTGGCTGGGATGGAAGCAGTATCTATTGGCAATACCTGCCCTGACCATTGATTTAATATCTGCAAAAATTCTTGTTGATGCGTTTTCATGGGAACGTGGCCAGATCCATCGATGACCATTAACTTAGCGCCAACAATATAATTTTCGAGTACTTTTGCCGTTCTCAGTGGTGCAACTTTATCGAGCGCTCCCCAAATGATTAATGTTTCATTTTTTATTTGACGTATAGCTGCACTGAAGTCTTCTTCAATTAAACTGTACGCAGCGTTGACATTCGTTGATTTTTCAACGAGTCCACGGGTTAAATCACTACTTTCAATAGCTTCACTAATAGAATTAATGCTTGCCATTTCAATCATCGAACCGCCAAAGTCATTCACTTGCGCCATAAAGTTTTTCACTTTACCCGACACCTTTTCATTACTGAACTCTAACTTACTCACATTTTTCACAAATGCCGTTTTCTGCAAAACTCCCGCAACATCAACCAAAATAAGTTGCTCAATAGGTGCTAACTTCATTGCAGCAAAGCGCAAACTTACCGCTCCCCCCATAGAATGCCCCATCACGGTGAGCTTTCCTTTAGCGTATTTATTTGTAACCGCTGCAAGCACTTTGGCGTAATTAGTTGGTGAATATTGTCCTTTAGGTTTTTCTGAGTAGCCAAAGCCTGGTAAATCTATAGCGATAACATGGTACTTTTTTGCCAAATTTGGGATCACTGAATACCAATCTTTCATTGCTAATTGACCTAGGCCATGAACAAGCAAAATGCTATTTTTATGTTCAATACCCGTTTGAAGTATGGCAATTTTCGAATCGAATACTGGCTCATCAAAATAACTATATGACCAATTGGCAGGTATATCTGTAGGTAGTGGAATAATGGCTTCTTTTTTTTCTTCAGAGCCTTTAGTAACCTTATCAACAACTTCTTTCACTTCACTTTTTATTTTATCTAACCACGAAGTTGCCTGAGCCAATGGGCTGATTAATAAACATAATATAATGATTAAACGCAATGGAATCCCTTCAAATTTTAGAATCGCGAGACTTTTATAACACTCTTTAATGCTACATCCTAACTAAGCCTATACAAAACATTATCAATTAAAATACGACCTGATTATCTAAAAAAAATTCAGCCATTACAAACCATTGTGATATTGAATATTGGTTGACTCTGGCACCATAGTATTCAATGTTTCTTTAATCTTTAGACCGATATCATCACTGTTGTCGCTTTTATTTGAATTGCTTGAGTCACAGCAAAGCAGTTGTTCAAATTGTTTAATAAGCTCTGCTTTGTCTGGCGACTGTTTATCGCCTGCGCCTACGTTAGTCAGGTCAATCATAAAGCCATCAAACAAATCAGCAAGATCGTCAATGACCTCGGTATTTAAGAACTGATCTTGGTTATAAATACTTGGGTAGCCCGCTTTTTGCTTGTCGATAGCAAACGAGGCACCTTTAAGGTTGGTGATACTAGTAGATTTGTCGCAAGAGAGCATACAGCCATTATCAATTCTTGGTTTTTCACAACCAACGCTTTGTTGGAAAAAACACTGTCTGCTGGCCATCAATAAAATAGGATGATAAATGCTGTAGAGCATCTTGAAATTCTTAGGCCGCGCAATCGTTTTAATTTGCGGTCGATTAATTTCATTTGAAATAAATGCGCCACTGCAATTGAACGCTTCTTGCATCGCCAGCAATGCATAGGAGTTGGTCGTATTTAAAAATGGACCCGCGATCCACTTAATTCCAAGCTCATAGGCGCGATGAGCAATGCCCGTATTATTGGTAACGATAAGTTCAGGCTTAACTTTTTCTAAAATATTAAGCGCCACATCAAAGTCTTTGCCAATTAAGACCGGAGGAAACCAAGGGATTAAACGCGGGTTTTCAAGTAAAAAACCAACATACTTAGTACAATCACGTTTATATGCATCAGGTAATTTGAAATAGATATCAGCGTCGGTTACATCTGCTAAAGCTAAGTCTGCTTCATCGCAAATGAGAATAGAGAGGTTAGCACGCTTCTCGGTTTCACCCTTGGCTGTTAGACTTTTGTTTTTCGCATGCCGCTCAAGTTTTGGCAAGATAACTTCGGGTAGAATTTCTTGCTTATTAAGCAATGATACCAGCTCATTTTTAAGCACAGTTAACGCTTTAAATGGAATGCTGACATTTTCAGCTAAACCATCAGTATTCAATGTTATTAAATCAAACTCTGCATTGCCTAAGCTTTTGAAACGTTTTTCAAGCACTTCATGGTCAATGCCTATTTGCTCTCTTTTTTTCAACAATGGCTCAGAATTAAGCACAAAAACATTTGCTAACGGCTCAGCTAAAAGGTTAGGTGCAGAATCTGTCCTTTTCTCATGTTCAATACTATTTTCACTTTGTTGGTCAGTATTATTTTCCGAATTATGACCAGTAGTAACGGTAATGGTTAACGGCTGTCCGATCTCGCCAGAAAATACCAAACTCAACGGTATTTTGGCAATGCTCAGGTGCTTGATTTTATCGAAAACCGTTGCCGACATTTGGCCTTTTTCTTTATTTAACTTTTGCT
>PJEL010002172.1_pt1 | contig 18458 bp, 19 predicted proteins | sample 1853271 | NCBI WGS metagenome assembly PJEL01 (sample SAMN08108733, study PRJNA415343) | Invertebrate metagenome, whole genome shotgun sequencing project. | host: Globobulimina | place: Sweden: Gullmar Fjord | collected 2015-08
GGTTCGACATCACCGTGGCCACGACGGCATCGCCGGAAAGGCGCCCGTCCTGTTGCCAGGAACGCGCGACCAGGGCCATGACCTGATCGCCGTCAATCACATTGCCTTTCTCGTCGGCCAGGATGGCCCGGTCGGCATCGCCGTCCAGCGCGACACCGAAATCGGCGCTGTGGGTCAGCACCGCTTCCTGCATGCGGCCAGGTTCCGTCGCCCCGCAGCGCTGGTTGATGTTGAAGCCGTCGGGGTTGACGCCGATCGCCACCACCTCGGCCCCCAGTTCGTAGAGCACCTTCGGCGCCACGCGGTAGGCCGCACCGTGGGCGCAGTCGACCACCACCTTCAGGCCGTCGAGACGCAGGCCGCGCGGGAAGCTGCTCTTCACGAACTCGATATAGCGACCGATGGCATCGTCGAGGCGCTGGGCATGGCCGAGCTGGTGGGAAGCCGCCAGCGTGCCGTTGCCGCCATCGTCGATGCGCGCCTCGATCTCGTGTTCCACCTCGTCGGAAAGCTTGTAGCCGTCGGGACCGAACAGCTTGATGCCATTGTCCTCGTAAGGATTGTGCGAAGCTGAAATCACGACGCCGAGGTCGGCGCGCAGGGAACGGGTCAACATGCCGACCGCCGGCGTCGGCAGCGGGCCGAGCAGCACCACGTCCATGCCGACGGAGATGAAGCCGGCGGTCATGGCCGGCTCCAGCATATAACCCGACAGGCGCGTGTCTTTGCCGATCACCACGGTATGGCGGTGGTCGCCGCGCATGAACTGGCGGCCGGCGGCCTTGGCGACCGCCAGGGCGGTCTCGGCGGTAATCGGTTCCTCGTTCGCGGTGCCGCGAATTCCGTCCGTTCCAAAAAGCTTGCGTGTCATCAGCGGGTCCTAAGTCAGCAAAACCCCTCCCCTGCCTGGGAAGGGCTACGACGCCCTTATAGCAGAGCCCCGCCTGCGGAGTCCGTAAGGCTGTCGGAATCGTCGAGCGGCGGCGGCATGGCGCTGGCGGCCTGCCACACCGCGACCGCCTGGCAGGTCTCGGCTACGTCATGGACACGCAGGATCTGCGCCCCGCGCTGCAGGCCGAAAAGCGCTGCGGCCAGGGAACCGGCCAGCCGCTGCTTGGGCGCCGCGGCCTGCGGGTAAATCTTGGCGATGAAGCTCTTGCGGCTGACGCCCAGCAGGACCGCCGTACCCAACCCCTGGAACAGGGCCAGCTGCTCGAAGAGCTCCAGGTTGTGCTCCAGGGTCTTGCCGAAGCCGATCCCCGGGTCGACGACCAGCTGCGAAGGATCGATCCCGGCAGCCTCGCAGGCAGCGAGACGCTCGGCCAGGTATCGATAGATATCCAGTGCCGCGGCGACGTAGCTGGGGTTCGCCTGCATGGTTTGCGGCTCGCCCTGCATGTGCATGAGAACGACCGGAACACCGGCCTCCGCCGCAACGGCCAGACTGTCGGGGGCGCCCTCCAGCGCGGTCACGTCGTTGATGATGGCCGCGCCGGCGGCCACCGCGTCGGCCATGATGCGGGCATGGCGCGTGTCTATGGAGACAATGGCGCCGGCCTTGGCCAGGGCCTCGACCACCGGCAGCACCCTTGCACGTTCTTCTTCCAGGCTGATCGCCGCCGCGCCGGGCCGGGTGGACTCGCCCCCGACATCCAGGATGTCAGCCCCCGCCGCCAGCATGGCCAGGCCGTCGCGCACGGCGACCGCCGGGTCGGCACGATCGCCGCCGTCGGAAAAGGAGTCCGGAGTGACGTTGAGGACCCCCATGATACGGGGGCGGTCGAGGGTAAGTCCGGCCAGGGGCCTGCGCGGCGCGCTGAGACGCTGCAACAGGGCCGCGGCCTCGGCGCCCTGTCCGGGGTCCTGCGTCTCGGCCCAGGGGGACACATCGCCCAGCGGCAGGACTGTGCGGCGGACATGGCGGCCCGCCAGCCAGATTGCCTCGCAGTGGCTGAAACGCAGGGGGCCACCCGCCAGAGGCAGAAGGTTCTCCGCGGTCTCGTCGATCTCCGCCGGTCCGCGCAGGCCGACCGGCCTCAGGGTAAGTTCGCCAATCATCCCGCTTTTATATCTCTGCCGCGCCGATAAGAAAACGCCGGGGCCTCCACGCTTTCGGGAAGGCTCATAAGAAACAAGGCCCCCGTTGCTACGGAGGCCCTGCTTCGCTGTCGATCTTTTCCGCTGTGCGGCGTCAGCCGCCGGGTTGCGGCTCCGGCTCCAGGCCGCCCGGCGAATCGCCGCTGTCCTTGGAGGGTTTGCCGCTCGACGGCACCGAGGAACGACGGCCGGAAGAACCCTGGCTGCCTTCGTCACCGCGGTCGATGTTGCCGCCGTCAATAATGGTCTGCACCTCGCCGCCGCTCAGCGTTTCGTACTCGAGCAGCGCCTTGGTCACCGCATGGAGGTCGTCCATGTGATCGGTCAGGACCTTGCGGGCCTTATCCTCGGCTTCCTCGATGATGCGGCGGATTTCTTCGTCGATCAGCTTTGCCGTCGCCCCGGAAATCGTCTGACTGCGCGACACGGAGTGACCCAGGAAAACCTCTTCCTGATTGTCGACGTAGCGCAGGCGGCCGAGCTTGTCGCTCATGCCCCACTCGGTGACCATGCGGCGGGCCATGTTGGTGGCCTGCTGGATGTCGTTGCTGGCGCCGGTGGAGACGTTCTCCATCCCGTAGATCAGCTCTTCGGCCATGCGGCCGCCGAACATCATCGCCAATTTCGCGACAATCTCCTTGAACTTCAGGCTGTAGCGATCCGATTCAGGCAGGTTCATGGTGACACCCAGCGCCCGTCCGCGCGGGATGATCGTCACCTTGTGCAGCGGATCGTTGCCGGGCACGAACATGCCGACAAGGGCGTGACCGGCCTCGTGGTAGGCGGTCATCTCCTTTTCCTCTTCGCTCATGACCATGGAGCGGCGTTCGGCCCCCATCATGACCTTGTCCTTGGCGCTTTCGAAGTCCGCCATGGTGACCACGCGCTTGTTGGAGCGGGCGGCCAGCAAAGCGGCCTCGTTCACCAGGTTCGCGAGATCGGCACCGGAGAAACCCGGCGTGCCGCGCGCAATGACCTTGGCTTCCACGTCGGGGCCCAGCGGCACCTTGCGCATGTGAACCTTGAGGATCTTTTCCCGGCCCAGGATGTCGGGGTTCGGCACCATCACCTGGCGGTCGAAGCGGCCGGGCCGCAGCAGCGCCGGATCCAGAACGTCCGGCCGGTTGGTGGCGGCGATCAGGATGACGCCTTCATTGGCCTCGAAACCATCCATCTCGACCAGCAACTGGTTCAGAGTCTGCTCGCGCTCGTCGTTGCCGCCGCCCAGGCCGGCACCGCGGTGGCGGCCGACGGCGTCGATTTCGTCAACGAAGATGATGCAGGGCGCATTCTTCTTGCCCTGTTCGAACATGTCGCGCACACGGCTGGCGCCGACGCCGACGAACATCTCGACGAAGTCGGAACCGGAGATCGTGAAGAACGGCACGTTGGCCTCGCCGGCGATGGCGCGGGCCAGCAGCGTCTTACCGGTACCCGGCGGGCCGATCAGCAGGCAGCCTTTGGGGATCTTGCCGCCGAGGCGCTGGAACTTCTGCGGGTCGCGCAGGAATTCCACAACCTCTTCCAACTCCTGCTTGGCCTCGTCGATGCCGGCCACGTCGTCGAAGGTGATCCGGCCGACCTTTTCCGTCAGCAGGCGGGCTTTCGACTTGCCGAAGCCCATGGCCTTGCCGCCACCGCCCTGCATCTGGCGCATGAAGAAGATCCACACGCCGATCAGCAGCAGCATGGGCAGCCAGGAGATCAGGATGTTCGACAGCAGGCTGTTGCTCTCGATCGGCTTCACCTCGAAGGTTACCCCGCCGTCGCGCAGCGTCTGGACCAGACCGCCGAGGTCGTCGGTCGCGCGCGTCGTGAATTCACGGCCATCGGTAGATCGGCCGACGATTTCGCTACCCTGGATGGTGACCTGACTGACCTGCCCGCTCTGGACTTCATCCAGGAAGGTCGAATAGGGGATGTCGGTCTGCGGGCCGCGGTTCACACTGCTCTGGAAAAAATTGAACAGAGCAAACAGCAGTAGGACGATAATGATCCACAGCGCTGCGTTCCGGCTGAAATTCACGGTCAAATTCCCTGTTGAGCGTCCGGACGCAATAAGCGCCCCTGCGGCCGAGACGGCCGCCTGTCATAGAAGATAATGCGCCCTGCAGTCTAAACAACCGTAAAAGCAGGGCCTGTTAACCCATTTGTGGGGGCAAAACGACAGACTTTCAACCTCTTGGCCGCCCTGGAATCGCGAAAATAACCAAGAGGTGGCACCGCCACGAGGCCCTGGCGGTCCCTGAGCGCCGGCAACCCCCCTCGGGCCGGGGCCGGAATCTGGGCCGCCCGGTCGCCCGCTTTCCCCTCCTCCAGGGCCGCGACAAGGCTGCGCCAGCCCTCGCTGCCGAGGGAGCCGACCGTCAGATCCTCGTCCGCCGGGAGCCGGCCTCGGGCCAGCCTGACCTCGAAACGGCCGTCCCACAGCAGCCTGCCGCCCGGCTCCAGACTGGCCGAGGTGGTGCGGCCGGCCTCGCGCACGATAAGCCAGCCCCCGCCGCGCGGCAGGATTCGGCAGCCGCCCAGGGTCACGCCCTTTGTGAGACCGCCCCGCAATTGCGCGTGCAGGCGCTCCAGAGGCTCCAGACGCGGGGTATAGCCGGCGCCGCCGACCGCCATGAGGCAGCGGGCCAGGGCGCGCAGCGAAATCTCGGGACTTTCCCGCCGCAGAACTTCGGGGTCGAGTTCCAGAAAGCCGGCCGGGTGGGGGCGCGCCGCGCGGGCCAGCACCGCGGCGACATCGGCCTCGATGGCCGCCCGGGCACGCCCGAGGTTCTGGGCGGCGCTGCCGAGGCGCGCCGCGGTCATCCCTTCATTGGCCAGTTCGGGCCACAGCCGCCGCAGGCGCACCCGCGCAAAGGCCCGGTCCTGGTTGCTGGGATCCTCGATCCATTCCAGATCGCGCTGCCTGAGGGTTTCCATCAGGCTTGCCTTGGGCACCGTCAGCAAGGGGCGCAGCAGCCGCAGCCCCGCGGTTTCACCGATCGGCGCCATGGCGGCCAAGCCATTCAGGCCGCTGCCCCGCCCGAGACGCAGCAGAAATGTCTCGGCCTGGTCTTCCAGGTGATGGGCCAGGGCCAGGTGAAAGATCCCCCTTGTCTCGCAGGCCTTCAGCAGGAGGTCGTAGCGCGCCGCGCGCGCCGCGGCCTGGGGGGAAGCACTGGGCTTGGGGCCACGCCAGCGCAGGCTGTGGTGGGCGATGCCCTGACCCTTCATCAGCCGTCCGACCCAGGCCGCCTCGGCGGCGGAGCCGGATCGCAAGGCGTGATCGACGGTGAAAGTGGTCAGCCTACCGCCGCGCGGTCGCAGCCAGTCCTGCAGGAGGAAGGCCAGCGCCATGCTGTCGGGCCCGCCGGAAACCCCGGCCGCCACATGGGGCTGAGGCTCGAAGGGTCCCAGCGCAGCCATAAGGCGGTCGAACTGAACGCCGCTTACGGCTGCAGGCCCGTCACCCGCGGAGGCGGAACGCTTCGCCGCCATCGCCCGGATCAGGGGCAGCTGAGGCGCTGCGACTCCCGCTGGGCGCGCGACAGAATCGTCGCCGGCGCGTCGGCATAGCGGGCGAGCAGCACATCGAAAGTGCCGCAGGCATCTGTTGTGCTGCCCAGGGAGGCCAGCGACATGCCGAGCTTCAACAGGTTGTCGGGCGCCTTCGAGTTGTTCGGATAGGCCTCGAAGCCCTCGGCGAAGGTCACCGCCGCCTGCTGATAGTTGCCGCGTACATAGAAGGTCTCGCCCAGCCAATACTTGGCGTTGCCGGCCAGGCCGTCTTCCGGATGCTGCAGCAGGAAGGCGGCAAATGCCTCCTCGGCGGCGGCGTAATTGGCCTGACGCAGCAGGCCGAAGGCGAAGTCGTACTGATCCTGTGTCGAACCCGCGGGCAGCACCGCGCTGCTCGAAGGGGCCGTGGCCATCTGTGTCGCACCGGCGGCCGTTTCGCTCGGCGAGACAACGGCGGCGGCCTCCTGCTGGCGCTGATAGTTGTTCAGGTCGGTCTCGCTGATCGAACCGATGGTGCCCGGCGCGGCCGCACCGGCGGCATCCGCCGGAGGCGCGGCGGCCGGGGCGGTCGTCGGCAACTGACCGGCGGCCATCGGCGCAGCTGCAGGCATCTGCGCCCCGCCGGTCACCGGCGGCAGGCCGCCCTCTTCCAGATTACGCAGCCGCAGATCGACATCGGCGACCAGCTTGTCCAGGCGCTCGGTAACGTTGTCGATTCGGAAGCTCATGTCCTCGATGCGGCCGGTCAGCTGCTGCAGCTGAATGCTGGCCTGGTCGAGTTGAAGCTGAATGCGTGCCGCCTGGGTCGGGGCCATGCCGCCGCCGCCGGCGGAACCTGCCGCGGTACCGGCCGGCGGTGTTTCGCCGCTGTAGACCTCTCGTTGCAGGTCGGAGAGCTCGCGCTGCAAGCGCTGCAATTGGTCGTCCACGCTCTGCGCCAGGGCCGGCTGCAGGCTGCCGGTCAACAACACCAACGGCAGCGCCAGGCTGCAGCAGCGGCGCAAAAAGGTCTTGGGAGGCAAGTTGCGGACCGCGCTGGTCATCGCTTCATCCTTCGCTTCGTCTCTCGGTCCAAGAAACAGGGGTCCAGGAAAGTGGCAAGATTTCGTGTCATCTTTATGGCGCAGTTCCAAGGCGGAGGCCAGGGCCAGGCTCGATCTCGGGAAAACGGATCGAATCCAGCCCCCCGATTCGGGTGCCGGAAATGCGAAAACCCCGCCCGGCTTTGCGCCAAGCGCTAAGTCGGACGGGGCTCGCTATGCGATTGACGCTGCGAAAGCGTCTTAGTTCACAACGAAGGTGCCGCGGCGGTTCTGAGCCCAGGCGGAATCGTTGGAGCCGAGCACAGCCGGCCGCTCCTCACCGTAGCTGACGGTGCTGAGGCGGGCCGGGCTGACACCCAGCGCGACCAGATAGTCGCGGACCGAATTGGCCCGGCGTTCGGCCAGAGCCAGATTGTATTCGCGCGTGCCACGCTCGTCGGCATGGCCCTCGATGGACAGGGTCACCCCACGATTGGTATCAAGCCAAGCCGCCAGGGCTTCCACCGTCCCGCGCTGATCCGCACGAATGGTGAACTGGTCGTAGTCGAAAAAGATTCGATCGCCGACATCAACGGCCAACTCTTCCTGCGAGCCCACTGGGGGAGGAGGAAGGGTCGGGGACTGCTCGCCCGCACCCGCTGATTGCTGAGTCGTTCCTGTTCCGCTCGAGCCGCTGCCGGACGTCATAGAATCGTCCTCGGACGGAGTGGAGCACGCAGCGAGCAACAAGGCCGCAGCGAAAGTCGTAACAAGGGAAAAGCGCATATTCTGCCCTCTCAAACACATCCCCGGATTTTTTGGATTTCAGGCCGATCTGCCACCGGTGACTTCACAGATCATACCTGCTTGATATTGCCCCCCAACGTCGGCGACTAACTGCCGAAAATGGTTAACGGACTATACCGACGGCCCCTTAGCGAATCAAGGGGGACCACGCCGGATCAGACCCGTCGAGGGGCGTTACAAGCTCTCGTTCGTTGTACCCTGTGAGATCAATCGTAAAGATCTTACTAGTGATCTGCCCGCGCGAGTCCGCGCGACTGGTTCTAAAGTATGAAAGGACCCGCCCGTTGGGTGCCCAGGTAGGGGCTTCCACGTTGTAATCCCTCACCAACATGCGTTCGTTCGTCCCATCCGTACGCATTACGCCTATATAAAATTCTCCGGCGTGCTGGCGCGTAAAAGCGATGAGATCGCCCCGCGGAGACCACACCGGGGTGTAATAGCTGCCCTTGCCACGACTGATTCGGCGCGCGTTGCTTCCATCACGATTCATCACATAAATCTGAGGGCGGCCGCCTCGATCGGAATTGAAAGTGATTTGGCTCGAATCCGGCGAGAACGACGGCGAGGTATCGATCGCCGGATGATTGGTCAGGCGGGTCTGGCGGCGGGTCCGCAGGTCGACGCTGTAGATCTCCGAATTGCCGTCATTGGCCATCGACAGGATGACCTCGTTGCCCTCGTCGGAAAAACGCGGCGCGAAGGTCATGCCCGGAAACTCTCCGAGGACCTCCTGCTGGCCGGTATTCAGATTGAAGAGATAGACCCGCGGCACTTCGCGATTGCCCTCGCGCTGATAGGCCATATAGGTGATTTCCCGCGTCGAGGGCGAGAAGCGCGGCGTCAGGACCAGTTCCTCGCCGCTGGTCAGGAAGCGATGATTCTCGCCGTCCTGATCCATGATCGCCAGGCGCTTGATGCGGCGGTTCTGCGGCCCTTGTTCGGCGACATAGACAATCTGGGTGCTGAAGTAGCCGGCTTCGCCGGTCAGGCGCTGATAGATATAGTCGGAGATGCGGTGGGCGATAGAGCGCCAATTGGCCGGCGTGGTGGTGAACTGCTGGCCTTCCATCTGCGACTCCGAGAACACATCCCAGAGCCGGAACTGCACCTGCATGCGCCCATCGGCCTGTAACTGTACGTTGCCGGCGACCAGCGCCTGGGCGTTGATCAGGCGCCAGTCGCCAAAGCGCGGGCCGTAGCGCAGCGCGGCCGTATCCTGGATGAAGGCGGACTTGTCGACAGGGCGGAACAGGCCGCTGCGCGCCAGGTTCGCGGCGATCACGCCGCCGATATCGGCACCCAGCTTAACTTCCTCGGGCACTTCGCCGTAGAGATCGGTGATCGCGATGGGCAGAGGTTCGACGAAGCCCTCGGTGATATCCACGTTGAGCTGAGCCCAGGCCGGTACACTCAGAACGACACCGAAGAAGGCGGCGGCCAAGTGGACAGCGGCACGCAGGGCGTCAGCGGTTGAGAGCCCGATCGGACTGGATTTGAAGCGCGGCATCGACATCATGATCCAAACATCTCTCTGGGGTTAAAGGTGAGGTTCATCTGCTTCCATTCGGAATACTGGGCTACGGGCAGCTTGAAAGGACTGCACCTCAGGATCGCCCGGACGGCGTTCTCAGCGGCGCTGCGGAAATAGGCCTCGCGTTTCATGCGCGTAGCCTCGACCACCCGCGGCTGGCCGATCACGCGGCCATCCGGTGTCAGGTTGACGGTTATCTCGACCACGAGATCCTCGGCCCGTCTCGCCCCCGGATCCAGGCTCCAGCAACGCTTAATCTGGTTCTGGATCGAGTTTTCGAGCTGCTGACGCTGCAAGGCTGAAACCTGGGCCGTCTGGGCCAGGACCGGCGCACGGGCCGGCTGCTGCGGCTGCTTGGCGGGTTCTTCCTTCAGCTTTTCGACGTTGCGCAGGATCGAGGTCAGGCGATCCTCGGGCTTGGGTTCCTGCTTGACCGGCTCGGGCTGCTTGGCCACCTGGGTCCGCGGCCGGGGCTTCGGCTTGGGCGGCGGCGCCTTGGTCTCGGGCTCCGGTTCCGGCTCGGGCTCGGGTTCGGGTTCCGGCTCGGGTTCCGGCTCAGGTTCCGGCTCGGGTTCCGGCTCAGGCTCCGGCTCGGGAATCGGTTCGGGTTCCGGCTCGGGCTCAGGTTCGGGCTCGGGTTCCGGTTCGGGAATCGGCTCGGGTTCCGGCTCCGGCGGCGGCGCCTTGGCGATCTCGGGTTCCGGCTCCGGCGCCTCCTCCGGCGCTTTGGCCACGGGTTCCGGCTCGGGTTTGGGTTCCGGCACCGGCGCATCGGTGTTCTCTTCCGGCAGCATCACGAGTTCCACCGGAATCGACTGAAAGTCCGACATCGGCTCGCGCAACGCCGGCAGCCCGAACACCAAGGCGGCGATCACCGCCAGGTGCAAAAGTGCCGAAAAGATGGTTGCCTTACCCATGATGGCGCTGCGCTGTCTTTCCTCTGCCTGACCAGTCTGCGCTACTGCGACTTACTGCCGGCTTCCGGGTCTTTGGTTCCCGCTTCGCTTGCCGGGGCTTCATCGCCTTTCGGCAGTTCGGCGATCAGGGCGACACGCTTGAAACCCGCGACGTTGACCGTGCCCATAACCTGCATGATCCGGCCGTAGGCGATCGCCCGGTCGCCGCGCACGAAAATGCGGGTATCGGGCTTGCTTTCGGTGATCGCGCGCAGGCGCGGCACCAGCTTGTTCAACTCGACCTCGGAGTCTTGGATATAGATCTGTCCCTCCGCGTTGACAGAGATGACCAGCGGTTCGTCCGGATCGGCGATCGACTGGGCCTGAGTCTTGGGCAGGTCGACCGGCACACCCACGGTCAGCAAAGGTGCGGTCACCATGAAGACGATGAGCAGCACCAGCATGACGTCGACGAAGGGCGTGACGTTGATCTCGCTGAGCGGGCGGTAGCGCCGGTTGGCGCCGCGGCCGCCGCGGCGGCCGGAAGACATGAGGGTCGCGGCCATGGCCTCAGCCCTTCTCGTCGAGCTTGCGCGACAGGATCGCCCCGAACTCGCCGGCGAAGGCCTCCAGGCGCCCGCCGTAGCGGCCGAGATCGTTGGAAAGCTTGTTGTAGCCGATCACCGCCGGGATCGCGGCGACCAGGCCGAGCGCCGTGGCGAATAGCGCCTCGGCAATACCCGGCGCCACCACCGCCAGGCTGGTGTTCTTGGCCGCGGCGATCGAGGTGAAGGCGTTCATGATGCCCCAGACGGTTCCGAAGAGACCGATGAAGGGCGCCGCCGAGCCGACCGAGGCGAGAAAAGTCATATGCTTTTCCAATCGGTCCATCTCGCGCCCCATGGCGATTTCCATGACCCGCTCGATACGCTGCTGCAGGCTGGCTTTGACGTCGGCCGTGCTGCCGATGCCGCGCGAGGAAGACCGCCGCCATTCCCGCATCGCCGAGACGAAGAGCGAGGCCATGGGATCGGGCGGGCGGTTGTCCAGCCGGTCGTAGAGATCGTCGAGGGACCCGCCGGACCAGAAGGCCTCCTCGAACTGGCCCGCGCGCTCGCGCAGGCGGCGCAGCCGGAAGACCTTCTCGAAGATGATCGCCCAGCTCCAGAAGGACGCCATCAGCAGCAGGACCATAACGACCTGCACGACGATATCCGCCTCTAGAAAAAGGCCCCAGACTGACATCGTCGGATCAACCGAACCTTCCAGTATGAGAGAATTAACGGCGTCCTGTTCCATGGGTTACCCCTGCTCCAAAGGCTGCACGAAGGGTTGTAAGGCGGCGCGCACCGGCGCCGGAATGCGGGTCGGCCGGCCGTCACCGCGCACCGAGGCGACCTCGACGGCGATGCGCACCAGCTCTTCGCCGGCCCGCCAAATGCTTTGAGCGGCGCTCAGCTTGGCGCCGCGTAGGTCGGTGAGGCGCGAGCGCACCTCGATCAGGTCGTCGAGGCGGGCCGGACGGCGATAGTCCACCTGGCAGCGGCGCACGGCGAGCACAACGTCGTGGCCCGCGCGCATCTCGGTCTGCTCGATGCCGACAAGGCGCAGGAACTCGGTCCGCGCCCGCTCGGCGAAATGCAGATAGCGGGCATAGTAGACGATGCCCCCGGCATCGGTGTCCTCGTAGAAGATGCGAAGCGGATAGCGATGCTCGCCGTCCGCTATGTGCCCGGAAAGATCGATCAAGCGGGTCCCTCCCCGCTTTCCGTTTCATCGCCCAGCAGGTTCAGTTGGTCCAGGCTGCGCGGCACGTCGAGGCCGAGATAGCTGAAACCGCCCCGGGTCAGCACCCGGCCGCGCGGCGTGCGCTGCACCAGGCCCTGCTGGATCAGATAGGGCTCGATGACTTCTTCCAGCACGTCGCGCTGTTCGGACAGCGCCGCCGCCATGGTTTCCACACCGACCGGGCCGCCGTCGTAGTTGTCGGCCATACAGCGCATGTAGCGCCGGTCCATGGCGTCGAGGCCGCGCTCGTCCACGTCCATGCGGCGCAGGGCGCTGTCCGCCTGCACCGCGGCAATCACCTCGACCCCGGCGACCGCCGCGAAGTCGCGCACCCGGCGCAGCAGGCGTCCGGCCACCCGCGGGGTGCCGCGTGAACGGCGGGCGATCTCCGCCGCGCCGTCGGTCGTCAATTGCATGTCCAGAACCCGCGCGCCGCGGCTGACGATCAGTTCCAGTTCGTCGGGCTCGTAGAACTGCAGCCGCAGCGGAATGCCGAAACGCTCCCTCAGGGGCGTGGTGATCAGGCCCGAGCGGGTGGTCGCGCCGACCAGCGTGAAGGGCGGCAGGTCGATGCGCACCGAGCGCGCCGCCGGCCCCTCGCCGATAATCAGATCGAGATGGAAGTCCTCCATCGCCGGATAGAGCACTTCTTCGACCGCCGGCGAGAGGCGATGGATCTCGTCGATGAAAAGAACGTCGAGCGGCTGCAGGTTGGTCAGGATCGCCGCCAGGTCGCCGGCCCGCGCAATCACCGGGCCGGAAGTGGCGCGGAAGCCGACGCCCATCTCCCGCGCGACGATCTGCGCCAGGGTGGTCTTGCCGAGGCCCGGCGGGCCGAAGAACAGCACGTGGTCCAGCGCATCGCCGCGGCCGCGCGCCGCTTCGATGAAGACGCGCAGATTCTCGCGCACCGGGCGCTGTCCGATGAAGTCGTCGAGCTGGGCCGGACGCAGGCTGACTTCGCTGGTGTCCTCTTCACGGAAGTCCGGCGCCACGACGCGCCCATCGGCGGATCCGTCACTCATGACGATAGTTCTTTCAAACCGGCCTTGATGAGCGACTGCACCGAGGCCTCGGCGCCGAGGTCACCGCCCGCCTTGGCCACCGCGGCGAAAGCCTCGGCGCGCCGGTAGCCGAGGTTCACCAGGGCGGAAACGGCGTCTTCGGAAAACTCGCCGCCGCCGCCGTTGGCCACCGCCACGGGTCCGAGGGCCATATTCCCGGCCTTGTCCTTCAACTCGCTGGCGATGCGGCCGGCCAATTTCGGACCGACGCCGTTGGCCCGCGCCAGAGCCGCCTTGTCCTGGGCGGCGATGGCCCGCACCAGATCGGAGGGCGGCAGCACCGAGAGAATGGCCAGCGCCATCTTCGCGCCGACGCCTTGCACGGAGTTCAGCAGCTTGAACCAGTCGCGCTCGGCCTCCTCGGCAAAGCCGAAGAGATGAATGTGATCCTCGCGCACATGGGTCTCGATCCACAGGACGGCGCCACCGCCGCGCGGCGGCAGCAGACCCAGACTGCGTCCCGAGCAGAAGACAATATAGCCGACCCCGCCGACGTCGAGAATTACCCAGTCGTCGCCGGTCGAATCGACGATGCCGGTCAGCTTGCCGATCATGCGCGCCTCCGCGGGGTCGCGGCCAGGGGGTCCTCGACACCGGCCGACCAGCGCTGGCTGGTCGCGGCATTGTGGGCATGACAGATGGCGACGGCCAGGGCGTCGGCGGCGTCCGGCGCCGTCACGTTACAGCCGGGCAGCAGCCGGGCGACCATCATGGCGACCTGTTTCTTATCGGCATGGCCGGTACCGACCACGGCTTTCTTGACGATCATCGGCAGGTACTCGGCGACGGCCAAACCGCCGAGCGCGGGGGTCAGGAGGGCGATGCCCCGCGCCATGCCGAGCTTCAAGGTCGAGGAAGGGTTCTTGTTGGCCAGGGTCACCTCGACCGCCGCGGTCTGCGGACGGTATTCCGCCAGGACCTCGGTGATGCCGCGATGCAGCTGCAGCAAGCGCTCGGCCAGGTCTGCCTTGGCGTCGGATTTGACGACGCCATTGGCGACATGACTGAGGTGATTGCCTTCGGCATCGATGACGCCCCAGCCTGTGTGGCGCAAACCCGGATCAAGCCCTAGTACCCGCATTACAGTCGCTTCGCTTCCCCCACTAGAAAGCTGCCGTGGCGACGACGCCAGCTGCGCCCCGACGGCACCGCCGTCAAACGCGCCACCGCGGCTATGCCGTCAGACGTGCCAATACTTCGTCACTGATCTCGAAATTCGCAGCGACCCGCTGCACATCGTCGCTTTCGTCGAGCGTATCCAGAAATTTCAGCATGGTCTGCGCCCTGTCCTCGTCGATCGCCACGGTGTTCTGCGGGCGCCAGGTCAGCTCCGCGCCGGAAGGATCGCCGTAGCGCTCGGTCAGCGCATCGCGCACGGTCGAGAAGTCGTCGGGATCGCAGGTCACCTCGTGCTGCTCCTCGCCGCTCTCGACGTTGCTGGCGCCGGCCTCGACCCCGGCCTCGAAGACATCCTCCGGCGAACCAACGGTCAGCGGATAGGTGATGACCCCCATGCGATCGAACATGAAAGAGACCGAATTGGTCTCACCCAGGCTGCCGCCATGCTTGCTGAAAGCCGACCGGACCTCGGATGCCGTCCGGTTCCGATTGTCCGTCAGGGCCTCGACGATCACCGCGACGCCGCCGGGGCCGTAGCCTTCGTAACGGATTTCCTCGTAGTTGGTGTCGTCCTCGCCGCCGGCCGCGCGCTTGATGGCGCGCTCTATGTTGTCCTTGGGCATGTTGGCCGCCCGGGCGGTCTGAATGGCGCCGCGCAGGCTCGGGTTCTTATCCGGATCAGGCAGGCCCGACTTGGCCGCCACCACGATTTCCCGGGTGAGCCGTGCAAACTGCTTGGCGCGCTTCTTATCCTGCGCGCCCTTGCGGTGCATGATGTTCTTAAACTGTGAATGGCCCGCCATAACTCGACGATCCTAAACCTACATAGTGGGACGTAAAGGCGAATAGCCTACCATATTTTGATTGAGAGCGGGGCACTCCGGCACAACGGATAAGCCCCCAATATGGCGACAATAGGGCGGCTTCTAGCAGTTCCACCGTTCGATCTAAAGCCCTTAGCCCGGATTTCTCGCGATCTTGAGGGGCCTCGTCGCGCCGCCACGCCATGGAACCGGCCCGAAGAAGGTCGACGCGACTGCCGGGAGGCGACAGCCAGACCGTCGCAATTCTCCCCGCCGGGCCCAAAATCTGCTTCCGCTGCCCCCATAACCCGAAGGGAAACTCACCCAATATCGGCGGAAAACCGACGATTCTGGGGCGACCCAAAGCAGAACGCCGGCGCCGCGGGTTAACACCAAATTAACGTCATCACGGCACTCTCTTGGCTCGCATTGTCGCCAACGAAGGACAAAGCCAAGATGCCGCGGCCCCTGAATATCATCGATCTGGCCATTACCGAAGACGTTTCGGACAACGCCGCCGAAATCGCCCGACGCCTGGATCAGGCTGCCGGAATCGTGGAAGACTTTGCCGAACAGAGTGCCGTCGGTGCCCTGGACAGCCTGCTGTCCATCGCGACGGACCCTGGCGCCGGTGCGGTTGCCGAAGCCGCGCAGCTGGCCACCGAAATGAGCGAGCAGACCGAAATCCTGCACTCCGAGATCGAGCGCTTCCTCGCTGTTTCCGCCGGTCAGCGGCCCAACTGAGACCCCTGCCGGGGCCTAATCCGGCATCGCTTCCGACAGACGACCCCCGAGCCTGACCGGGGCCACCCGCGTGGCCCGGCCGCTGGCATCGTCGGTTTCGACGAACACGCCGCAGAGCGTGCCTTCGCCCTTGGCGGGCGTCAGGCGCTCGCCGCGCACCTTTTTTACGAAGCGCTCGATGGGCACGGTCTTGTCCATGCCGATCACCGAATCGTAGTCGCCGCACATGCCGGCATCGCTCTGGTAAGCGGTGCCGCCGGGCAGGATCATGGTATCGGCTGTGGGTACGTGGGTATGGGTGCCGACGAACAGCGAGACCCTGCCATCGACGAAATGGCCGGCGGCCATCTTTTCAGAGGTCGCTTCGGCATGGAAATCCAGCACCGCGGCGTTGATGGTGGCGCCGAGGCGGTGCTGGGATAGAAGGTTGTTCATGCAGGCGAAGGCGTCGTCCAGGTCTTCCATGAAAAGCTGGCCCATGACGTTCATCACCAGGACTTTCTTACCCCGGCGCGCCTCGTAGACGCCGGCGCCGCGCCCCGGCGTTCCCGCCGGGAAGTTCTGCGGGCGCAGCAGCCGCGTTTCCCCGCCGATGTAGGACATCACCTCGCGCTGGTCCCAGCTGTGGTTGCCGCCGGTGATCACGTCGACCCCGGACTGGAAGAGCTGGCCGCAGATCTTCTCGGTGATCCCGAAACCGGAAGCGGCGTTCTCGCCGTTGGCGATGACGAAGTCGAGATCGAGGCGCTGGCGCAGGCCCGGCAGGTGGGCGGCGATCGCGTCGCGCCCGGGTCGGCCGACAATATCGCCGCAAAACAGTAGTCGCATGGTCAGGCGTTTTCCTTGTTGCTTGCTATTTCGGCCTCAGCCGGCCGGCTCGATCACGCCCTGTTCCGTCACCAGCAGATCGAGGGGCTGATCGGTCGCCTCGCGCGGCACCGCCGCCACCTGCTGCGCGGCGAAGGCAAGCCCCACGGCTAGGATATCGCCCCTGCCGCGCAGAAGGGCAAGGCTGCGGTCGTAGAAGCCGCCGCCGTAACCCAGGCGGTAGCCAGCGGCATCGAAGGCCAAGAGCGGCACCAACAGCACAGTCGGCTGCAGCATTTCCACTTCCGGCAGCGGCTCCTGGGTGCCAAAGCCCGCCGCCCGCAGCGCCTCGCCCGGCCGCCAGGCCCGGAAGTCGAGCGGCTGCCCCGCGCCGCGGATGGCCGGCAGCGCCAGACGGTGGCCGCCTGCGGCCAGGGTCTCCATTAACGGTCGCGGATCGATCTCGTCGCCCATCGGCCAGTAGCCGGAGGCCACCACTTGCCCGGCCAAGGGCACCGAGGCCAGGAACTGGTCCCGCAGGACCGCCGCCGCGTCCCCCTTGGCCACCCGGTCCGCCGCCGCGGCGGCAGCGCGTGCGGCTTTGGCAGTCGATCGCAGGCGCCGTTTTTCCTCCTGGACGGGTGAGACGGCGGGATCGACGGGCAAAGAAGGGGCTCTTAGGCTGGGCTGACAGGCTGGATGGACGTTCTGGAGGAACGCTGGAGAGAGCAAGGCGGCGCCGCGAAAGCCGTTGGTAATATGGAATCCTCTGTGGCCTGCCAAGCAGGTGGGCACCATATACCGGGACCAGGGCCCCGGCAGGGACAGCTCCCTAGAGGTTCGGTATTGGCCCCAGGGATTGCTTTACCTGACGCACCCCGCAGCGCCGCCAAGCGCTATTCGTCGTCTCTATCTAAGCACCCTGGAGGCGGGCGGCAATAGCCTCAATTCGCTGGGCACAGGCGTCGAGGGCCCGGGAGGCCTGCTCGTCGGAGGCGCCCGGCGGCGCTTTCCCGCCATTTTCCCCCGCTCCCGGCCGGCCGGCCTTCAGGCCGTCGACCTGCCGCTGGGCGTCGAAAAGTTCGTCGGCGATCAGCAGGCAGGTCATGAACAGCAGGCGCTGCTCGCCAAGCTGGCCGACACTGCCCTCCAGCTCCGCCATCTTGCCGTCGATGTGCGCGGCCAGCTGCAGCAGATGGCTTTCCTGGCCGTCGTCGCAGGTGACCTGATAGCTGCGGCCGTGCACGGTGAGGGAAATCTGCGCCATAACCCGATCCTATCCGACCAGCTTGCGCAGCTGTCCGATGGTCGCGTCGAGTCGCGTGGACACAGTGCCGGCAAGCTGTTGAAGTTGGGCGTTCTCTCGCTGCGCCGCCTTCAGCGCGTCCTGCAGGTCGCTGTCCTCGCCGCCCTTGGTGGCGCGCGCCGTGACCGCTTTCTCGAGGTTGTCGATTGCGACCTGCAACCTTTGGCTGGCTTCTTCCAATCGAGGCATTCGGGTTCCGTTCAATCTTTGCCTTGCTGTCTTGGCGGATTTCCGACCGCCAGGCAAGCGCAGAGGATAAGCTTCGCGTTCGTGACCGGTCAACTCTCGACCCTAAATTGCTCCCGCCGGGCCGGCCTTGCAATGAGCCGAAGCAAAGCACGACAGATTCCGCCCGACTGCGGCGATATGCCGGTTGACCTTGGCCAGTCGTGGCGGCATGTTGCGGCTCAAGCCGGCCTGTGCTGCCGCTTCCCGTTCCCCCACCAGGCGGACCTTAATTCTATGGACGTCGTCACCTCTGCTTCGACGCAAGATAGCTTAGTGACCCCCGACAATCACCGCGACATGGCAAACGCGATCCGCGCCCTGGCCATGGACGCCGTACAGAGAGCCAATTCCGGCCACCCCGGCATGCCGATGGGCATGGCCGACGTCGCCACGGTGCTGTTCACGCGGTTTTTGAAGTTCGATCCCACCCAGCCGAAATGGCCGGACCGCGATCGTTTCGTGCTCTCGGCCGGCCACGGCTCGATGCTGCTCTACGCCTTGCTGCACCTGACCGGCTACGAGGACATGACGCTGGAGGAGCTGAAGAATTTCCGCCAGCTCGACAGCCGCACCGCCGGACACCCCGAATACGGCCACGCCTCCGGCATCGAGACGACCACCGGGCCGCTGGGCCAGGGTCTGGCCAACGCCGTCGGTATGGCTCTGGCCGAGCGCCTGTTGAATGCGCGCTTCGGTGACGACCTGGTGGACCACTATACTTACACCATCGTCGGCGATGGCT
>PJEL010002173.1_pt1 | contig 18455 bp, 18 predicted proteins | sample 1853271 | NCBI WGS metagenome assembly PJEL01 (sample SAMN08108733, study PRJNA415343) | Invertebrate metagenome, whole genome shotgun sequencing project. | host: Globobulimina | place: Sweden: Gullmar Fjord | collected 2015-08
AAACAAACAAACAAACAAACAAACAAACAAACAAACAAACAAACAAACAAACAAACAAACAAACAAACAAACAAACAAACAAACAAACAAACAAACAAACAAACAAAACTGCATGCTCAGGCAAGCAATCAACAGGACAGATGATGATGCAGTGATGATCATAATAGTATACTACTAATAGTATATATAATATACATATACTGATGAAAACATTCTCTCATCAACGTCATCCTTGCTCTGATGTCTTTCTTTCTCTCTTTTTTTTTTCTTCCTTCTTCTTCTTGTACAAACTACTAGTTTGAAACAAAAGTTTCATGAAACAAACAAAAAGACAATCCATCTATAGTATTATTACATGTTGGTACTATACTGTATACAAACATCCTGACAATCATCATCATCATCATCTATTCTTTACCAAAGTCGAGGTGAATCGTTGTCCCTGGAGCAAAAGGAGAGTTTCGCGCAAACATACTTCCACCAGGTCTATACGGAACAATATATGGATCTGGGTGCTCATACTCTTTCAACCTCGCCTCTCCATTCCTCAACAAACGCTCAATCTCATTTGGATCATCCACAGTCTTGTACATGTCAAATTCATGTCTGATTTTGCTCGCTTCTTGATAAAATACTTCCCTGCTGACGACCCAAGACAACAGCTGTTTCAGGGATGTTCTGTACAGTCCTGTGATTCTAGCTTTTTGCAGTGCAGATGCCATTCTTGGTTGAAATAATATGTTGAAGATTGATTGTACTACTATCAGCTATATGTGTGTGTGTGTGTGTGTGTGTATGTAGAAGGAAATGTTTCATTCAGTCTATATCAATTCATGTGAAATGAAAATGGGTAGAATTCTATTCACTGAGCAAGCGAACGAGTGAATGCTACTTCTACGTACGTAGTATTTTTATAATACTAAGTAACAATAGGAACAAGAGCACCACATGAATCAAGGTCTCGAGTGAAAGAAAAGGTTTCAGCTATATATAGCTGAAACTCTCTCACTGGCTCCAGGACTCGAGGACACACGTCATCCTTCGAAGCACACGTACGTGTGTAACAGTCAATCAATCCCATTTAAAAATAATACTATACTACGAGTAGAGTATCCATCGAGCAAAGGTAGTAGGAGGATCATCATCATCATCACGACACTCCCTCCTCCTCACAGAAGATTTTCAACACTTACTAATTAATGTCAACTCATTCATTCAAGAGAAAAGCCATCAATCCATACATACCGCAATAGAACCATACAATTCTCTATAGAAAAAAATGTCGTCAAATCTTGATGCAGCTGGGCTGGCTGGCATAGTGCTGACGGCAGTTGTTGGTCTCTTGCTTGCCTATGTGCTTCTCTCTCGGATACTGAGGAATACAAATAGCTCTGGGGGATGGTCCATCCTGCTGGTTGGTCCGTGTAATGCGGGGAAGACTGCTCTGTTCTTGCGGATGAAGGAGCAGCACAAAGAGATGAAGGAGACTGTGACCTCGATGCAGCCGAATAGTGGTGTGGTGAGTCTTGGAAAGGATGGTGGACAGTGTCACGTGGTTGATCTTCCTGGACATCCTCGGTTGGCGTCGTATTTTGACAAAGAAGTGACGAAAGCCAAGGGTATCGTGATGGTTGTGGACTCTATGGACTTTAATGGGTCCAAGGATGAGGCAGCAAGGCACATGTACAGACTGCTGACGAGTCCTGTGATTCGTGGAAGGGGTATTCCTATTCTGGTGGCGTGTAATAAGAGTGATGGAGGGGCCAAGGCACATAGTGTTGATTTTATAAGGAAACGTTTGGAAAAGTTATTGTATGATGTATACACGAGTGATACGGGGAATAGTGGATTGGATAGTATTGGGAATGAGGAGGAACGGGAGCATAATATTCTGACAGGGTCTGGAGATGCCTTTTCATTCAGCGACCTGGCTGAGAAGCGACGATTCCATAGACCACTGCATGTATCTTTTGAAAAGATATCTGTGAAGGAAAATGATATAGATGCCGTCAGAGCATTCTGCCAGCTGGCAATATGATACAATACGTTATTTATTTTACATATACTTGGAGTATATTACTCGTGTAGTAGTATGTAACTACTACTTCTACAATAATAATAATAATAGAATAATACCAATCAATCCTGCTGTTGTCTTGGGGCGAGATCCTGCCTGTCAAATCTTCCCTCATCAAAGTAATCCACAGATACAACCCTTCCTCCGAAATATCTTCCGTGAAGTTCTTGAAGGGCAGCTTCCGCTGCCTTTTGGTTTTCAAATTGCACAAATATCCGGACTGCCTGGTCTGAAGGATACTGGGGATCTGTGACTTCAAATATTAAAATATTTTCCACGTCTCCATATTTGCTACATTCTTCCCCTACCTCTTCATCCAGCGACTCATCTACTTGTCCAGGAGCCACGATATTTGTCAACATAATCACCCGAGATGGTGGGTTTGAAGGAACAACTTTTGTTGTTGTTGTTGTTGTTGGTGGTGGTGCAGAAGACGAGCTGGGTGCATCAGCAGGTGAGATGACACGTCCACTGCGAGCATCCGTCTTTTCCACCACAAGCGCCGTAGATATTCCTTGTTTCATTTTACCCAGACCCTCTCCTTTCTTCCATCCCATCTTCTCAAGCATCTTCTGTGCCAGGGTCATGCCCTTTTCTCCCTTTGGATGTTCCACTGCAACTGCCAGAGGTTTTGCCTTTTTCTTCTCTTCCATTCTTTTGCGTTTCAGAATATCTAATTCAGCCTCCTTTTCTAATCTCATACGTTCCTTTTCTCGTATTATTTGTTCATAATCGTTTGGCTTTGAAGGGTCATATGCATCGTGTACAGCAGTCTCCAGTCCTCCTGTATTCTGAATGGGAGTGGAGAGCAAGTCCATGCCATGACTCTTTTCTGCAGTCTGTCGACGAATCGGAACCTTGTTCCTCTTGGGTACAGAAGCTCGTTTCACAGAGACAGGCGCCATGGCAGGCTTGATATGAGCAGGCTTGGCTCCAAACATTGGCGTGGCACCACCACTGTGGTGTGTGTCAGTAGTACCCTTTTCTTTGTTTCCCTTTTCTTCGGGTAAATCCCCAAACAAAGTACCCTTCATTTTGTTTGTTTGTTTGTTTGTTTTTCACCTGTGAACTGAAATCAGTTTTTCATGTTTTCAAATTATTTGATTGAGTGTTCCATCTTCTTCTTCATCTTCTCTCGCCTCTCCGAGACATTCCCATTCCTGTCTGTATTATAATACATAATTATGTAAATGTTTTTTTAAATACATATGCGTGTATTGATCAATAAGTATCAATGGAATGACAATATTCATTTTAGGTACAGCTCTGGTTTTTCTATTGATCATCATCATCATCATCATCACATATATCAACAGGAGGATCACTCTGCTGATCTTTCAGAGGAGAGAAGGAGAAATCATCATCATCAGCTCTCTTGAGAACAGAGTCAAGGAAGGCTCTCACCTGCTGGGTGACAGAGTGATCCATATCCCCCTCTTCACCACCACCATCATCAAGTATATTAGGATAGACATGTTGAGCTTCATACACATCAAAGAGAGCATGACTTGCTTTCTTTTGGTTCAAGTGATATACTGCCCTTGCTATATACGCCATGGCGAGATCACGTGCAGACTCTGCTGGATGTTCAAGGTGGTGCGTGTGCCTCTCTTCTATATCTCTATTCAAATCTACGAGAACCTCGTCCTCACCTTGTCCAGCACGAGACTCTCCTTTCCTATGAAATTCCCTTTTTGATGAATGCTCTTGCCCGTGGAATTCAACCGTCACGCCATCTGCACTGTAGTACATTGGAGGATATCGACTCTCGTTCTCTTCAGCGACGCGTTGACCAAGTACTTTTTCATCATATATCGTTCGTTCTCCTGGATTTGACAGTGTCTTGTACGCATGATGAATCCTTTCAAATGATGACGCGGTTCCTCCCTTATCAGGATGTTCTGATACGACTTTTCTGAGATACGCTTTTCGAATGTCCTTACACGTTGCGTTGACTTCTATCCCCAAAATATCGTACAAGGTTGCCATTCTATTTATTTATATTACATTTTTGAATCAGAAGATGCATGCTGGAGAATCCAATCAATCATTCCCTGTAATACGTCATCTCCACACTCTTCAAACAAGACCTCATGATACCCTCCTGGAACTGGGATAAATGTTGTATCCGTGCTAGATGATTCAGTAACAAATGCTCTCGTTGCCTCATATGAAGTGACTTTATCTGCTGTTCCGTGGTGTGCATAGATTGGCAAGACAAACTCTTTCCTATCTTTTTCAAAAGACTTGAAGCCTTTCAACATCTCAGATCCAGACCGTACAGGTAAATTTGAGTGATACACAAGTTCATCATTCTCATATTCCTTGACTTTTTCTGGGTCTCTATTCATATGTGCCGCGACTACCTTTGGTACCATGCGTAATTTTGGTACTGTAGCAGATAATACACTACTCAATGCAGCCTGGATCCGCAGTGTCATTGTCCACTCCACATCTAACAAGGGAGAGCTCAGCAGTAGGCCATTCCACCCAGACTGATTTCGTAAGCAGGCACGTGCTGCCACCAAACCTCCAAGACTATGTCCTCCAATAAACATTGGTGTCTTGCCATACTCTTCAAAGCATTCACGTCGTGAGGTATCGCACAGAGTAGTGAAATCTGTGACCAGATGATCCAACTCTTGTATATATGCCCTTTCACCACCACTTTTACCATGACCTAGAGCATCTCCAGAGTACACAGCGATTCCAGAGTCGGCTAATGTCGAGAATACTGCACCACATGGTCACCCACCTCTTGATATCTTGTTATTACACGTACTGTAGTGCTACAGCAGAAGTATACCATCAATCGTACCTCTCTGATAGCGTCCTATATGTTCACCCAAACCATGGTGAAAGCATAGTGCAGCCTTTGGTTTCTGATCTGGAAGATATTTCACCGTAAACAAGGTTTCCCCAGTGCAACCAAGTCTCTTTGTTTCTGTATGTTTCATGTGATCAAATACCCCACCCACGGATACATGCATGAATATATTTATAGTCCTAGTTCTTATTGAATAATAATACAGAACCGTGACTGTGAGTATATATTCACATGGCCATGGCCAACACGGATTGTCTAAATACGTTTTTTCTTTGATTTGAGTGCGTTTGAATTTTTGTTTGAACAACAACAAGCGCATGCATGCGCTACTTTTAGAATCAATTTCAGAGATATTGTTTACTGTAGAAGAGTAAGTAAAGGAATGATAGGAGCAGTAACGGCGAGGGGTTATAGATCCTCATTGTCGTTCGGGGGACCTGGCCTAGGCTTTCGGAGGAGGAGGAGAGTTTGCCAACTGCTGGGAAAGACAAGATTGTACAGTACTGATGGAGAAGAAAGAAGAGAGACCCGATTAGAGGTTATTATTAAAAGGAAGAAGGAGAAAATCCAAGGAATGTTGGATGATCTGGGGGAAGAGGCTCTAGACGATCGTCTGACAAATGCAACCATGGCTGGTCCTGGTACAAACCCGTTTGCCTTTTCACAAAAAATCAGTGAAGTGGGTATGGTTGAGGGTAGACCCTTGTTAATTTTTGAAATCTGTAGAGAAGATCCAGCAGAGACGTCGGAGAGTCTGGCGCAACGTGCAAAAGCATGGGTTGATGGTGGCGCGGATGCCCTTTGTGTAAGGATTGATGAGGAGTCTACTCCACAAGGAGAGATGGATTTGTTCATGGTTTCTAAAGCATGTCCAAATGTTCCCATCTTTTGTAGGGATTGGTTTTTACACCCACTGCAGATTGTTGACGCAAAATCTGCTGGCGCCACAGGTATTCTTGGGATTACAGCGTCTGTCTTGTCCAAAGGTAGTGCGGTGATGTCTAGCTTTGGGGCTGCACTGGGTTTAGACTGTCCCGTTGAAGTTGTAAACTTGAATGAGATGAAGTCACTCGAAGCATACGGGGTACCTTTCTTTTGCATGGATATATCCGTGTCAATTTCAATTGGTATACAAGGTTTTGGTCAAGATATTGTTAAAGGTGTGTTGGGGGAGTTGCCTTTTGGGGCAGTCAGCATAGTTGGTATTAGAAATATTGAAGATGCTCGTGGAGCAAGGGAAGCAGGGGCAGATGCGCTTTATATTCGCAATGATATTGTTGAAAGGCATGGAGGGGATGAATTTTCATTAGTGTCTAGCATCAAGGCAATGGTTGATGGAGACTAGAGTGGATTGCTACTCTATAGTATTGTATTTGGATACCTAGTTACTGTAAAATAGATTCTAATTGTATGGCAAGATCTAAGAGAATTTCATCGGAGCCTCTTGGGCCAAGAATGCTCAGACCAATTGGACAATCATCTTTTGTTGCGATTGGAATGGTCACCTGTGGGAGCCCAGCGAGACCTGCTATTGATGTCAATGCAAGTGTTCTTGATCGGAAATCAACCATCTCTTCTACAGGAAGATTTCGCAGTGGTGCTGGTCCGCTTGCAGTGGGTATCATGAGTAGACTGTGTTCCAAGAGGTCATCAAGATGTTGGCGAATGTCGCTTCTCTTCTTGTCTGCAATCTCAAACTCCTCCCGAGTAACCTTGGAGGCCATATCGAATCTTTCTCGGATTCCTGGACCAAATGATGGTGTATTAGTCTGTATCCAATCTCCATGCGTCTGCCAAATCTCCCATGCCTGGCAGATGCGGAATACATCAAACCAATCAGAAAGTGTTTGGTTCTTGCAGATGACAGTGTCCACTGGTTTTGATAACATCTCCCGAAGCGCCTGGATGTGGGGAGAAAGTTTTTCGTATATCAATATAGAGACTCCTTCGGAGCACATAGTAAATGCGTCTGTTCCAACAAGCCACGTATCAAGTGGCTTTGGATCCACCTTGAGAGATGAACCCTGGAGGAGCACACACGAAGCCTTTTTCAAAAGAGCCGCGTCCCTGGCAAAAAGACCTACTGTGTCGAACGATGGGGCAAGAGGACATGATCCTTGTATATCAATCCTTCCATGGGTCGGGCGAATCCCATATAATCCGCAAAAGCTTGCAGGAATCCGGACAGAACCACCAGTATCACCACCAAGTCCAAAATCTGCCATTGAACTCGCAACTGCAGAAGCAGTCCCCGACGAAGACCCGCCTGGAATACGATCTACACATCGAGGGTTTACAGGAGTCCCATAGTGGTGGTTTTGTCCTTCTATACTGTATGCCATTTCATCCATGACAGCTTTACCCACAACTCGAGCCCCTGCCTTGAAAAGGCGTTCAACAGCCGGTGCTGTTGACACCGCAAGCGGGTGTGTTTCCCTCCATTCAGGACTTCCATTGCCAGTATAATACCCTTGTATATCATAACTATCCTTGACAATCACAGAGTATCCCTTGAGTGGACCATCTGCGTCAGGATAGCTCAGGTCCAGTCTCTCCATAAAAGCACCTCCTTCTGGAGAAGAGTCTGCCGTTGCTTGGCGACAACTATCCATAGTATGAATTAATCGGTAGTTGTTTGGGAATCTTCGTATCGTCAACTCACTAAGAAATGGCTTATGAAGTACACTGTCAAAGAAACGCAACATTACCCGATTCAAATGCGACATTCGTAACACCTCCTAGGGTTGCGTCAAGAAATGCATGTAGAATGACACTTTGGTACGTAATAGATTAGGATTTAGGTATGTATATGATATTTACATACTGCAACGATACATACAAGGCATTGGTCCACTACACATGTGTATAAAGTTGGGCCATTAATTCCAATATGCAGAGTCCTTATCCGGTTTACCAAGCTCCAATTTGGCTTTTTCAATGGCTATTAAGCATTTGCAACCAGGTGGCACATGATACGACTCCAAAGTCTTGTCATTCTCCATCCTTTGGCCTGCATAGATCAATTCAAGGTCTTCCCATTTCTGAATACCAGGAGTGTTTCGTACGTGTTCGGGTTTATTTGCTCGAGCTATACCACCGTTAAACAAAGCCTCCTTGACTTTTTGTGCAGTCCAGTCTGGATAGGCAGTCACTCTGTATCTGCAACCTCCACAAAAGAAGGCCATGTGGTCCATATCCTTCCTACGTGGAACAGTTGGAATGCCTTCGAAAGGATGGTCCATGGTTGCTATTTCTTCAAACACATACGCCTCTTTTTCGGGAGGAATCTCCGAGTTTGTGTCACAATCCCATGCTCCTTTTCCCAAGGACACCGAGGCTCCTCCGTCTTGCTGTTGACCCCCAGCAACTTCAATCTGTTGCTGTTTCTGGACCTCTGTCATTATTTCAACTATATCTATAGGTAAAAGAAAAGCAATGAGTTTGAGGGATCGTGATTGGAAACAATGTATACGACTGACAACGAGGGTCAACGTTTGTTGATCCTCTCGTTCAACTGTTCAGGTAATGTCACACACACCGTGTCGTATGATACGTACGTGCTGGCGGAAATCAATGGATATAAAATTACATGTACTGTGGTCGCGGTCGTGGTGATTCACATGGTCAACTATTCTCGAACCTGAAAAGTTGAATTTTTTTTATCCTTAAATGGATTTTTTTTTCAATCTTGCAAATCTTTGGATAAAGTGTACGCGAGAAAGCCGTGCCTGGATAATAATTACAGGAAACAATTTTGATAGCTACCAAATCGTGAAAGATAAAGAACAGAGCCAGTCGAGATGGGCGTCTGTGCTACTTCGATCAATATCAACCTACCACAGCAGGGCCGTGGACTTGCTGGTTCTCGCCTACGACACAAGGGGGCACCATCGTCCCTGCATCATCGTACTGCTGTTGTTCCTCATGCGTTGTTCGGGGGAATGTTTGGCAGGGATGAGGAGAAGGAACGGGAGAAGGAGGAACAGTACAGGGCTCAGCAAGAGGTACTCAACAGGAGAAAATCAAATTCATGGCAAAAAGGTGTCAAAGAAAGACGCCAGAAGGCCTCGAGGTACTTGAATGATCCAGATTTTAAGAAGCAATGTGATGAGGAGAATAGGAAAAAGTTTCTGGCGAAAAAGGCAGAGGAAGGGCCAGAGCCAAAGTTTGGAATCATCATCCCAATCATTCCTGTTGGTATTCCAGAGTATGACGGTGGGGAACGTTTCGACTTGCGTCTTCCATACGTGGATAATGGATGGGTGGATGATGATGCAGATGCATTCAAACAGTTCAAGAGATTCATTGGACTGGAAAAGAAGAAGGATGACAAGGAGCCCCCATCAGGAAAGAATAAACGGACGAAATGAACTCTGAAATGTATTTTACAATAAAACAAAAGTCGAATATAATAATAAAAAGCCTGTAAAGGAAAGTATCAACAACGTGACGGAAAAAAAACCCTACTGACTAGAGTGTGAAGAGCAACAGTGATGCTGCCATGACCACCATGCCGAGGATGACAAAGTTGGTGGTTACTCTATCTTTGGGATCATATCGCAGAGCCATCGGAATCAGCTCTTTTATTGCTATATATACCATCATACCAGCTACAAGTGCAAATACGATTGCAAAGGACAAACTCGTGTTTCCATACAACACCAAGTATCCAATCAGAGCACCCAGGGGCTCTGACATTCCAGAAGCAGTTGCCCAAAAGAATGCCTTTCTTTTCGATCCAGTGGAATAATAAATGGGAAGAGCCACACAAATACCCTCGGGTATGTTGTGAACCGCGATTGCCACGGCAATACCTACTCCGACACTAGTATCTGAAAGGGCAGCAACAAATGTAGCCAGACCCTCTGGAAAGTTGTGAATAAAAATGGCCAGGGCCGTCAACATTCCCATTTTATGAAGAGCCATGTTATGTGGATCATCATTAATTACGTTCATTACGTCAGGTGCCTGTCTGGAAGATCGTTCTTCCTCTCCTTGTTCTCCTGCCTCACTAACTTGTGATTCCAATTCTTCATCTGGATCATGCTCGCTTGTCACCAACTTTCTTGGGGATTCACATCCTACTGCGACAGATCTAGATGTACTCATTGTAGGTGGCAATGGAGCAACGTGTTCAATTCGTTTTATTTCTTCTTCTTGTGATTCTATATCCTTCACATGGTTTATTTGATTGTCTGTTTTTGTCTCATCCAGCACGTCCTCCCCTAGTGCATTCGAGGCATTGGGTACTTCTTCCTCAAGAAGCACAGTCTTGCTTGTTGTGTTTCGTATCTGATCTTTGTTCTTCAGGCTTCGTTTCTCTATCCAATGCATGATGACATGAACAATCCTATCTAAAATGAAAATCAGCAAAAATCCTCCAAAAAATGCTAGAGTAGAGTATCGATACGCCTCTACATCGCTATAATTGGCGTCTTCAAAACCCGCAATGGATTTCCGTAGGAATATTTCAGCAAACGATACATATAACATCACACCAGCTGAAAATCCCAAAGCGCCAGCCAGGAGTGTAGCATTTGCCAGACGGGCACAGAACACAATACATGCGCCTACCGTGGTACACAGTCCAGCAGCAGCTGCGAGGCCGAAAGCCAATCCAACATTTCCCTCTGCTACCATTCTTTCGTCGTTATAAATCCTCGTATCCCTTGCACCAGTCTGGTGTGGGTACCAGAAAATGTCTCTAAAGTTCTCCTTCTTTCTGCCGACAACAACTGAGCAACGTCAAGGATCTGAAATATAGAATTATAAAATTGACCAACAAGAGCAGGAGAGGGATCTCGTGCTCATTTGTGTGTGCCTTAACAAGTCAACGTCAAATCTGACAGCGGTCGTCGGGGGACGTGTCACTTTGCCAAAGAATATCCCTCCGCCACACTGTTGTTACAAATAAATAAATATGATGATATTGGTAATTGGAAAGAAGAGTCAAATTATGGCTTTGTTCGTCGAGATCTTGGCACATGGCCGGCACGCGCTCCTTATGAGGATCAGGAATCCTGATTCAGTTTCTCTTGGCTTGTCGTACAGACAAAGACAAGAGTCTGTGGCGTCTTGATCCTTTGCTTTCTCATTTACTTACTACTGGAAAGAAGGATCTCGTCGTCAAGACGAACTGGAATACAACCTTTCATCATGGTAGTGCTCAGACTCATTTTCAACAGGTACCCAGGCATTCCAGCACCTTTGAGACCCTTTGGCCTTGCATCTAGGACACTCTGAACAAAAGACTGAATATTCTCTTGCAATACTTCTTTACTGAAACTCCTTTTACCAACTCCAGCATGTATCACTGCACCTTTATCTGCACGAAACTCGACCCGACCTTGTTTCATGGCAACTACTCCTCCAGCTACATCATTGGTCACAGTTCCCAACTTTGGGTTTGGCATCAGTCCACGTGGTCCAAGGATACGTGCAATTCTTCCAAGCTTTGGCATCATGTCTGGAGTTGCAAGACACACGTCAAAGTCAATGGCAGATGATCCCTCTTGTTGAATCTTGGAAATCAACGAGTCATCTCCTATTGTATCAGCTCCGGCCTGCCGGGCCGCATCCTGATCTGTGTCATGGCTCGCAAAGACACACACTCTAATTTTTTTCCCGGTGCCATGTGGCAGTGATGCCATCCCTCGGACCATTTGATCACCTCTCCTCGGATCTATACCAGTATTCAAAGCGATTTCAACCGTCTCATCGAATTTCCGCTTGGTTTCCTGTGATAGCATTTCCTCAAGGGCAGCTGACAGCCCTATAGGATCCCGTAGCTTGCTTGGGTCTACTTTTGGAGGGACGTATCTAGGTAACGGTATGGATGGATCAGTGGTTCGTATCATACCATCACCATTCATCTGGTCACTACGCATAATCGCACTGCTGGTCGCATACCCATGGGATTTCTTGTCTGAAGAAGAAAAGAGCTCCAGGGCAACCACAGACAAGCCCACCTCTCCAGACTGCCAAGGGTGCATCTTGCAACATTGGCGAGCCAAACTTTGAGACAGTATTTTCCTCAACATTATTATCGTCACTGATCGATCCAAATGTACACTAAAGGGAGCATAAACGTCGCTACTTGCTCCAGTTGCTTCTGTCTTAATACGAGTTCCTACCAGACAGCCGGTCCATACACATAACAGTCTGATCAATTCGGATCAGAGGAGTAGTGAAAATAATTTTTTGACCCATGTACATGTAAGACCGCCGAGATATATATCTACATATAGACATATATGTCTGAAGGCGATTTTTAAAATTTTTATTTTGGCTAAAAAAATGTTATTTATCCTACCCGCGTCCTCGCGCGAGGGGATCGCGCTCGTGATGAGTATATCGACATGACGTGGTAAAGAAGAACCATACATAAACTTACATAAATACGACTACCCGTCTACTTTTAATGTCAAAGGAATCATATTAATACGATATTGGTTGTTGGATTATAGAATGGTTTTCCATCGGAACTCTCTCTTCCCCGTCGTGTTGACTTGCCTGCTCTTCAGTGTCGTGTCTGTTCGAGCAGGTGAGGACACAGGGGTTTGTAACACGACGTTTGCCGATGTGTATGCCGATCAAATACAAAACAGAGTCAGTGGTGGGATATTCGGACCAGATGGGTCTCGGTTTCATTACATGGATTTCACAGGTTCATCCATCTACTTGGATCGACAGGTGAATGAGACTGCACAGCTGTATGATAGTGGTGTATTTGGGAATCCTCACTCGAAGAGCTACTCTTCGAAACTTTCTACAGAGTATCTAGAGGCTATGCGAGTAAAGATTATGGAATTTTTCTCTGCAGACCCGGAGGAATATGAAATGGTCTTTACCAGATCAGCAACTGGTGCTCTCTTCCTGTTGGGTGGGTCCTTTCCATTCTCATCTGGTAATGGCTCTTCATATGCGTATACCGTGTCAAATCATAATAGCGTGCTTGGTATCAGAGCATATGCAGAAGATAAAGGAGCCAAAGTGTCAAGTGTTACTGAGGAGGAGATTGAAGAGTGGCTTGAGGATGACTCTCAGAATCCTGACAAGTACAAGGGTACCGTGTTCGAAGGAAACTCAGACAGCTCAACCAAGACATATAGTCTATTTGCGTATCCAGCGAAAGATAACTACGAGGGGGTTTTATATCCTCAGAGATGGATTGAGCAGGTCAAGGGAAAGTCCACAGACCAACATGAATGGATGGTCTTGCTTGATACAGCTGCATATGCTCCCACATACAGATTGAACCTGAGTGAAATCCACCCAGATTTTGTTGTCATATCATTTTACAAGGTATTTGGCTTGCCCACAGGAGTTGGTACGTAGCAGTGTTATAAAATAACTAGATTCATATCTGTTCTGAGTCTCAATACTGTGTCTTCATGTAGGTGCATGGCTGATGCGAAAAGAAAGTGAGAAGAAGCTGAAAAGGGTATATTGGGGAGGATCTTCTGTATTCACTGCCACATCAACCTTGTTATGGAAGGATCGATTCAAGGATGCAGCAAAATGGGAGGATGGAACCCTCCCGTTCCTTGAGATTGCATCCCTTAAAACTGGATTTGAGACAATGGACTATCTAGGGGGAATAGATTCCGTACAGAAATACGTAACATGTCTTGCTTCTCACCTCTCTCAGCAGCTCAAGAGCCTCAAACATTCCAATGGCAAGCCTATGCTTCAGCTGTATGGCAAGCATTATGACGACCCATCCCGTCAGAGTGGGATTGCCAATTTTCAGATTTTGAAACCTTCTGGAGAGCTCTTTAGTTATAGAACAGCCAGCCGTGTGCTTTCTGAGGCTGGGTTTCAGGTTCGTGATGGGTGCATGTGTAATCCAGGGGCATGCTACCGAGCTGTGGGGGTCACAGATGAGGAAGTTAGGGATAAGGCCATGACAATACCAGATGGAGATTACAGTGACTGGGAATGGATTTATGTCGTGAGGGATGGAGAAATAGTCAAAAGACCCCTGGGAAGCATTCGAGTGTCCCTAGGTTGGATGTCAAGGCAAGTTGACATTGATGCACTCACCTCATTTCTAGAGTCAACCTACAAGGACAGAGAAGACGACCTACAGCCCAAAGTTGCTAGAATAGGTGACGAGAGAAGGACTAGTGCAGCAATGTATGGATGTTAGGTTGCTAAGATCAATAAATTCAACGACATATACACATGCATGTGGTGCCACATATGTGGCAATGAATTGCCACGTCATCACCACAGGCCATGTGTCCTCTGTGAGGGTGATTTGAATCCAATGCCTTTGAAGTGCATCAAGCAAATCAATGCATTTCAAATGATATTATTTAAGAAGAGAAAAATTAGGAATCAAACACGACTCTACAAATGAAAATCTATTGCAAAACCCTATCAAAACCAATGCGAGGGAATTTGGGCACCGCTGTATTTTCGAGTCGATTGTAGCAATCTGCTCACAGTATGTCTCAACTACTATCATCAATACTAGGGACACTGGTATTGAGGATGATATTGAGGAAGAAAAAGCATAGACCGAACATACACTGCCAGAGTCCCGATCCAGAGGTCCTCATCCTGCTTGTTCCCGGAGCTCTGCTGTATCCTGACGATTACAGCTCACTTTGCCAAGCATTCATGAATCACGAGAAAGTATCTTCCATATGCTTGGTGATCTGCTCTCCTGATTGGTCTCAGATTGATGTATCAAACTTTATTGCCAGTTCAGCAAAACTTGTACAAGATTCAATAGAGAGCACCATGCATATTCTGCATAGATCGGAATACAGGAACTCGGGTATGTTGGAAACAGATACCTTTGGAAGATATAAAAATCTTGTTGTTGTCATGCACAGTCTCAGTGGATTGCTGGCGACTGGATCGTTTGCCATGAAGAAAGCATCTGCTGTTGTTTTACTGGCCAGCAGTATCTCGCAGGCAGTTTCAGGGATATGCCCTGCACTGCGATCTTTCCCTCTCCCGGTCTTATCAATATTCGGTGAGTATGATGGTCAACAGCATCTCGCCAAAGTTGCGATTGATCTGTGCAATAGTGGCATTTTGTTTGGTGGAACCTGCAGCCCTTGTTTCTTTGCCATGATACCAAAATGCAACCATGCTTCCTTTAGCAATGGGAACAGGAATGCCATGCGCGGAGATATATCAATAGATAATCTACAAGGATCCCTATCGACCAGATCTGTTGGCCATCAGGTCGCTGACCTGATACTGTCACATTTTATACCTGCAGTCATGTCATCTGGGAATACAAAAGTGCTCCATCGTCAGACACAAGAGTCCATTTCCTTGTTACGAGGGTTCTTACAGGAACTAGGAAGAATAACAAGGTGTGTAGGTGAAGAAAATCCCCACTGCATGGAGATGATGCACGTCCTGAAGTACTGTTCAGGCAACGAAATGATGCATGCAGATTTGCTTGGTCAACATGGAATCCTGTTCCATCATCCAGGTCAGCTGGCAAGGGCTGACGAATTTGCGGTAGACGTACAAAAATACATATTGGGGTCGATGCATGATGACAGGAAGCGAACAATTATAGTGACTGCAAATGTACATACAGATCTGGATACGTTCAAGCTCAGCCCTGTGAAGACAAGAGAAACATGCACTTCTGTCCACATTGAGGTCCAATGTCTGGCGAATGTACCACTGAAAGGAACAGAGTATACAACAGTATCCCCATGCTATGCCATGAAATTAGTATCACCACAATATCTTTCTCAGACGAGTGAACTACCATCAATAGAAGACATGTTCAATCTTGCCTGGCACAGGGCAGAAGAGTCTGCTGAACCAGCTCTCCTGCGTAGGTTTATGGAGCGAGGACATCCTCTCACCATACGAAGTAAGTCCCACACAATACCCCAGAGGTGGTTGAGTTCCAAATCCACAATACGGGATGGAGTCCTAACCCTCCATCACATCTGGTGTAACACCACCGGTGACCACCCTGTCCGTGTGGATGATTCTTTTCATCAACCTGCAGGTCTCTTCTGCTGCCATATTCCCAGTATTGCATGGTGTATGGAGTACATGTACGTTCACAGTCTGAAAGATCACTACATTCCTTTCCATTGATTCAATTTGATCAAATCTTGCAAGATTTTTGAAATTTTTGAAATTTCGAAATTTTTTGAAATTCAAAAGAACCACATGGTGGGTATCCATCAATTAAAAAATAAAATAAACAAAGATTTGGTAGTATTGCTACCACTGTAAAACACCGAGGGTCCCGAACGACGTCTTTCATCGGAGAAGGAAAGAGAGATTCCTTTTGATAGATAGATTCAACTCGCTTATTCATCCCGGCACGATGACATCCGAGGTATCTACTCTCTATAGAATAATGAATGCCGTAGAAAATAATATCGGTGGTGGTGAAGGTGTTGAAGGCCTCTATGGGAGCATAACAGGAGCATCCATGGAACGAGTCCTGCGTTCGATGGAAACATTGACCGGATTGCACACAAAACAACAACCAACTGTCTTGATGGATGTTGGATCCGGACTTTGCAGACCACTGATTCATGCCTTGGTGACTGGAAGGGCATCGTCATGCACTGGTGTGGAGGTTGATAGCATTAAATGTGTCAAAGCAGAGGCCTTTTCCACTCAGGTGAAACGACGCATTGTGAAGAAAGGAATGAATTTCAAGTCAGATTGGGATATGGATATTGTGTGTTCTGGAATAGAGTCACTTGGGACACTCAACCCAGTGACACATGTGTATTCGTTTTGGGAGGGTGTTCCAGTGGATGCTCGTCTTGGTCTGGGGAGATTGTTTAAAGAAAGCAGGACTGCACTTTCTATCTGTGTTGTTCAAAGAGCAATGAGACATGACAGTCCTGCAGAAGTCATGGATGAAGAGTATGGGTTTGGACCCTTGCAGTTGCTAGACTCATTCCGTGTGAGCATGTCTGGTAGTGGACGGAGCTTCATGGCGTATGTTTTCATCAAGGATAGAACGCCACGTAACCTTATCCAATCCATGTTTGTTCGTCCTGAATCAACAAAGAGATTGAGGGATGAAGGCAAAGAAGAGAAGCAACAAGAAGCAAACAAGAGAAAACCCTGATGAATGAATGAAAAGGCAATTGACATGACAACAGAACGATACATGATTGATTCACAAAATAATATATTAGTTATATGTATGTGATTATACCAGAAGCATCATAATAATGTCGTTTGCTGTCCCCAAACGTCTCTTGTGTAATCCCGTAAGACCTGTCGGGACACAGAGGCAATCCGACATCAAACAACCAAAAACTGTATATACGCTTAGAATTACTACATCTCCTGATAGAAATGCTACACTGAGTGATACATCTTCGGGAGTATTGGTCTGTTTAATGAATGAACAAGGTGACTCCATTCTACGATTTCTTCCATGTTTGGAACGTGCCTCTGAAACTGATGCGGCTCTCAAGGATATCTGTGCGAGTGGTGAAATACCTCCTGGTGCTGATTGTTCACTGATTATGGGATCTCCTACGCCCACTGCTTCTCCATACTCGAAGCACCGGTTTCTGTCTGGTGCTGTGACGGAAGTGAGTTTTGTTGCAACAAACCTAGGTCAACTGTCTGGGGTGATTGTTGGTCCTCAAAGTGGTACCTGGGGGTGTTCAGAGGTTGTGGTATCATCTTCTGCAGAGCAGAGTGGCTTTTCATCCAAATTCATGTGTAGAGATGGGTCTGATACGATTCTGGGTGAGGATCCATTGCACTCTGCTGCATATCTTGCAAGGGTTCCTCAGGGTTCGGTTATGTATGGACAGGGAGAGAGTGCCCAAATCTTATCCTCAAAAGACGCTCTAGAAATGGCGGTGAAAAATATGAAATCGTATGATGAGATGAAGAAAAAGTTGTTGTTCTATACAGCCACGGTAGGATGTGTTGGAGTTGGACTGGCATATGTCTCAATTGGACCCGTGGCAGCCATGGCCTTTGCATCCGGTAGTCTGGCATCGTTTGGGTATCAACTTGGACTTCAAAAAAAAGTAGATGCTATCGGGAAAGATACTCAAGAGACACCTCGGTTGTTGAGTGCCTTGCCATTTATTGGAGTGGGTGCAACTGCATTATTGGTATATACCCACCCAAATCTCCTTGGAATGAATAGTATGGTATCTATGGGTCACGATAACGTAGAGATAGGACTGAATGATAACTTTAGCCTGACAATGGCATTGCTCGCAGGCTTTGCATCCCAAAAGTTGGCAATAATTCTCTTTTCCGTGGAGGGTGTAAAGTACCCTCTCCTTGATCTTGAAGGCAAGTATCTCCAAGAGAAACACGATTCACCAATGAGTGAGGAATGAAATGAACTCATGTAACATATACACCGTTACTGATGCGAGTATTACATATCGCAAACACATTGCCAATTGAATTCTATGTATCTACTTTAATGATCAAATATCTGCAGCCAATACACCAGGGCAAGAAGAGACCAGATCAGAGACACTGACATGTTTGACTCAGAGGATGTGGGTGCTGGAGATGGTGAAGACGCAGTAGGAGCAACCGCCGTTCCTCCTT